>Ga0209570_1000067_pt1 | contig 277444 bp, 240 predicted proteins | sample EBPBio172007_DNA_FD_185861 | JGI IMG/M metagenome (GOLD analysis project Ga0209570, IMG submission 185861) | Wastewater treatment Type I Accumulibacter community from EBPR Bioreactor in Madison, WI, USA - Reactor 1_9/17/2007_ DNA (SPAdes)... | ecosystem: Engineered > Bioreactor > EBPR >... | reverse complement strand
AAGCCCAGCGGGCGGAACATGGTCGCAAATCGGGACAACTCCAGCCACAGCGACGATAACGGGTAATAACGTGACAGGCATGACGGTAGCGGGGACGTATCAGTTTATCTACACCTCAGCGGCAGGTTGTAAAGATACGGTTGCGGTGACGGTGGAAGCGTGTGCAGGCTGTGTGAAACCGAATGCGGGAGTTGATGCGGCGGCGGTATGTCAACCGACGAGCACGGCGAAATTGACGGCAGTGACGACGGGTGGTACGTGGGCACCAATAGGCAGTCCTGCCAATCCATCAGCGGCAGCGATAGATGCCAATGGCAACATCACAGGTTTATCTGCGGCAGGAACGTACAAATTTGTGTATTCGGTGAGTTCAGGTGGTCAAACGTGTACGGACACGGCGCAGGTAGTAGTAAATGCGAAGCCTGTGATAGCTGACGGTAGAGCGGCCATTTGTGCAGGTGAGTCGGTGGACTTGACATCAAAGATTACGAATTATGCGACGTATTTGAGTCCAGTGTGGACGGTAGGCACGGCAAGTGGCACGGCAGTAGCAACGCCAAGTTCGGTGAAGCCGACTTCGACGACGACGTATGTGTTGGTTGCACAGAATGCGGTAGGCTGCAAAGACACGGCAAATGTAGTGGTGACGGTAAATCAGAAACCAAGTGCGGGCAAAGACACGACGCTGGTCTGCTCAAATGGAAGTGTACCATCAAGCGTTCAACTATCAGCAACGCCCGCAGGCGGTACTTGGTCGGCATTGACGGGTAACCCGACAGGGGCAACAGTGAGCAGTGCAGGTGTAGTGAGTATCACTAATGCCACGGCCCAAGGCAAGTCATTTGACTTTATTTACTCGGTGAATGGTTGTCAAGATACGGTGAAAGTCATTGTTCCAGTATGTGTTCAGCCAAAAGGTTCAATCGGGGACTATGTATGGAAAGACCAAAATAACAATGGTATTCAAGAGTCAGGTGAGCCAGCGGTGGCGGGCGTGATTGTACAATTGTTGAACTCGACGACGAGTGCTGTTCTAGCGACAGACACAACGGACGCGAGCGGTTTGTACTTGTTTTCAAACTTGAACTCAGGCACGTACCAGGTGAAAATCGTAACGACGAGTTTACCAGCGGGTTGTGTGATTAGCAGCAAGCAGGATTTAGGCGGCGATGATACCAAAGATAGCGATTTCAATCCAACGACGGGCTTGAGCCAAGTGGTAACGATTGATGCGTTGGGCACAGGCATTGCCAAGGATAACCCAACGGTAGATGCAGGTTTGTACTCACCAAAGGGTTCGATTGGCGATTATGTATGGAAAGATCAAAACAACAATGGCGTTCAAGAATCAGGCGAGCCAGCAGTGGCGGGCGTGATTGTACAATTGTTGAACTCAACGACGAGTGCGGTTCTAGCGACTGACACAACAGATGCGAGCGGCTTGTACTTGTTCCCGAACTTGTCGAGCGGCACGTACCAAGTAAAAATTGTAACGACGAGCTTACCATCGGGTTGTATTATCAGTACTAAACAAGATTTAGGCGGCGATGATACCAAAGACAGCGATTTCAATCCAACGACGGGCTTGAGCCAAGTGGTGACGATTGATGCGTTGGGTACAGGCATTGCCAAAGATAACCCAACGGTAGACGCAGGTTTGTACTCACCAAAAGGTTCAATCGGAGACTATGTATGGAAAGACCAAAACAACAATGGTATTCAAGAATCAGGCGAGCCAGCGGTGGCAGGCGTGATTGTGCAATTGTTGAACTCGACGACGAGTGCGGTTCTAGCGACAGACACAACGGACGCGAGCGGTTTGTACTTGTTTTCAAACTTGAACTCAGGCACGTACCAGGTGAAAATCGTAACGACGAGTTTACCAGCGGGTTGTATTATCAGTACTAAGCAGGATTTGGGCGGCGATGATACAAAAGACAGCGATTTCAATCCAACGACGGGCTTGAGCCAAGTAGTGACGATTGATGCGTTGGACACAGGAATTGCCAAGGATAATCCAACAGTGGATGCAGGTTTGGTTGTGCCATGTGTTGAGTCAACGGTAACTTTATCAAGTGCTCCTGTATGTTCGGCAGATGTACAAACGTACAGCATTACATTCACGGTCAACAACAAATTGGGCATTGTGAAGGTAAACAAAGGAGTGATTAGCGGAAGCAACCCTTACACCGTGACAGGTATTCCATCGGGCGCTAGTGTGATTATCACCGACAGCTTGAGTGCTTTGTGTAAGTTAGACACGACGATTGTGGGTCCTAACTGTAACTGTAATCCACTCGTACCTATATTGTTAGCACCTAGTTTGACGGCCTGTATCGGCGATACGTTCCCGACGTTGAAGGCGAGAGTGGTCGGTTTGGCGACGGTAGAGTGGTTTAGCCAAGCAGCGGGCGGTACGGTGTTGTTTACAGGTTTAAACTTCAAGCCAAGCGGTACAGTAACAGCAAATACTACTTTCTACGCGCAAGCAAGAAGCACGGACCCAACTTGCCCGACGGCGATAAGTACGAGCCGAATAACAGCGACAATAAATACCCAAAGCTGTGCTGATACCGTAGATTTGGCCTTAAAAAAACTAATTAGTACCAAAGTGGCTAGGGTTGGAGAGATTTTGACCTACACTATAAAAGTATATAATCAGTCCAACAAAAAAGCTACTTCTGTATCAGTTACAGACAGTATTCCTACGACCATTGAGTTTGTGACGGGAAGCTTCGCTGCTAACCGAGGGACGGCAACCATTACCAATAATGTCATAAAATGGAATATTGGTGATATTGCTTCCAACGGTGATACAGTGACGTTGACCTACCAAATCAAAATTACGCAAGTAGGTATTCATTTTAATACGGCTGAGATTTGTACAATGAATGAGAAAGACCGTGATTCTACTCCGTGTAACCATGCTGATGACGAAGATGATATTGACCGTCAATGTTTTACTGTCCCTATCCAATTGTGTACGGGTGGTAAAGTAGAAGTTAGCGTACCTGCTAAGTATGTTAATGTAAGATGGTTTAAAAACGGAGGAACTGTGCCAGTCGCGACGGGCAATGTGGTTTTATTATCGGAGATAGGAACCTATACTTTTACTGCGGATACTACTACATGTCCAACAGGAGGCTGCTGTCCAGTAATTATTGAAGCGGCGACAAACTGTTGTTTGCCAGCTGTTTGTGTGCCAGTAACTACCCGAAAAATTAAATAAAAATAGATAGGAGTGTGACTTAAATTTTTAGAGGCTGTTCAATACTTTTGAACAGCCTCTTTTGATTTTTGTGCTTATCGAATAAACGAGAGATTAATAATTATACTCGATTGCCAGTCAAAACGATGACTTAAACCCATCGAAAATGGAATGCTTGCCTTTTTCAAACTTGAAAAATTGGTGAAACTACGCCTTTTTCAAATCTACCGTTTTCGTTGGGTCAATTTTTAACCAAAGTAGCGCGGCTACAAGTAGACAACCCGCAATGAGAAAGAGGGGAATGTTGAAGTTTTTGGTATTTTCTACCACCATACCAAAGATAATCGTGATGAAAAAACCGCCCATTTGTCCCGCAAAATTCATAGAGCCTGCCACCGTGCCTGCATTGCGTTTGCCAATGTCAACACAAACAGCAAAAGCAACGGGTAGCGCCAAATCTTTAGTCAGTACACAAATAGCGAGTAGGTAGCCCGCCAACTGATCATCTTTGGTAAGGCCTGCGGCCAAAAAGAAGAAACTAGACAAGCCCAAACCCGTCAGCGCAACGGCGCGGCGGCCGATTTTTAAGCCGTATTTTTTGGTGAGAAAGTCACTTAGAATACCCCCTACCACGCAGCCGATGGCGCCTAAAAAGTAAGAGAGAGAAATGAAGTTTTTGGACTGCTCTTCAGTCATGTGCCGACCTTCCTGAAAGTAGGTAGAAGACCAGTTTGTGAAAAAGTAAGAACCGTAAAAGAACAAATGACACATTAACATCAACGCCCAAATGTCAGGATTGAGAATGATAGTCTTCCAGGGAATGGTGTGGTCGGCTTGTTTTAGATTTCTACCCGTCTCAATTTCAGCTATTTCCTCTTTCGAAATGCCTTCCATCGTACTGGGCTCATCACGGAACCAAACAAACCAAGCCGCCGCCCAAACAGCGCCAGCAATCCCTAAAACCAAAAAAGCCCATCGCCAACCTAGGGCATGAACCAATGGGATAACAAGTAGTGGAGTAAGAGCGCCTCCAATTCGACCCGCGGCCCAAATAGCTGATTGCGCACGCCCTACTTCAACGGCTGGAAACCATCGTGAAATCGCAATGGTGGCGTTGGGATAAGCTCCTGCTTCACCCATGCCAAATAAAAAGCGGACGATAAGTAAATAAAAAAAGTTGAAGGCCGTGCCTGTTAGCGCTGTAAAACCAGACCACCAAAGTACGACCCGCGTCAAAACACGACGGGGGCCAAGGCGATCGCCCATGGCCCCCGTCGGGATTTCAAATAATGCGTATGCTAATGAAAAAGCGCCTAAAATCCAGCCTAACTCCTGGTTATTTAATCCTAAATCCGCTTTTACGTATTTGCTGACGACGTTCATGCAAACGCGGTCAAGAAAAGTAATAATGGAAAGAGCGAATAAGAAAGCAAGCGTTCGGTAGCGATATTTCATAAGCTAGGTTTAGTTACCACATCAGCGAATAATTGATTTTTGACGCTGCTGGCACTACTAACTCTTGATTTCCGCCAATGGTTCGGATGGCCGCTCCGTCAGCTTGAATATAGTAACTTTTATCGACAACAAAGGTATTGTCGCTGATTTTTACAATTTCTTTTCCTGTTGCCAAACGGCATTTCAACGTTGCTGGAATAGTTCCTGTAATGCGAAGCTCACGGTTTAAGAATTTGCTATCAGCGTCTGGGCGAATTTGGTCTTCTACTTTTACGCCAGCTACGTCGTATTTAAACGTAGGTCGGCCTGCGGCGTCGATTTCGTATCCACGTTGACGGAAGCCGTCGGTTTCTCCGTAAGATGCTGGCCAAGCAGTTTGGTCATTGGCAATTAAGGCTAACGTTGGCTGGTTGCTAAGATTCAAAACGCTACCCATAGGTATACTCATGCCATTTCCGCGATCATTCCACATCGGAGTTACGTCTAAAAAGTCACCTTTCCAAACTCGTGCCAAGGCTCCTTTTTCGAGGTTGATGGCATAATGGATACCTGTAGGCTCGCCCACCGAAATTCCGTGCGATACATTCTCGTTGAAACTACGGAAAAAGCTACGATGAACTACTGGAGTATTTCCTGGTGAAACGAGGATAGGATTGGTTGGATTGCTAAGGTTAATAGAGCCTAACCCTTGTAATTCAACGGGACGATTGAAGTCACTTTCAATTGAGAGCCCTAACGATGATTTTGCCCAGTCGGTGTTTTTGTTGTACACATACTCAAAAGGTACTTCTCCTGCGGGAAGGCTTACTTTTGCTTGACCATCCCACCATTTCCATTTGAGGATTTCTTGGTTATTTACTCTAAGTATACCGTTTCCACCGTTGTGTACCGTTTGAAAACGATATTCACCAGCGACAGGTACGATGAGCTTACCCGTAAATCGTAACAAATAGCCATTGTCTTTGTTGGCGACGTCGTACGTAAGTTTTTCCAACGCTCCTTCATTCACCAATTTTGTTTTAGTATAGTCTGGCTCGGCCATAAAAATACCGTCGTACTGCGCAAACTTGAGGTCTTTCAATTGCGGTACTTGTTCGCCGTATTGTTTTACCGAGAGGTTACGGAAGGCAACGCATCCGTGGTCACCTTGAATAAGGATGGGGCCTTTGGCTACTTCTCCTGTAAGACTTCCGCGCGTAGTGCCCGACAACTCAACGTTTTCTTGTACTGTAATCCCGTTAAGTTCAATCTTCAAAACCTTTGCGTTTGATATTTTTTTGCCACTAGCATCGAAACGAGGTGCTTGAAACACAATTTTCATGTGTTGCCACAAGCCTGGTGCTTTGCTAGCGTTCATTCGTGGAGCATATCCTTCATACCCTTTTTGTCCGTCGGGTTTTGATTCGTCCCAACGCTCGTAAATGGCGCCTACATCATGAGCGTGTGGCTGACGAACGCCCCAGCTATCAAACAACTGGATTTCGTATCTACCTTGTAAATAGAGGCCCGAATTGGAGCCTTTTGCCATCATGAAATCAAACTCAACATCGGCATCGCCGTGTTCGAAATTAGTTAATAAATCGTATTGGCGACCGTATTTTCCTTTCGGATGGATGCAGGCCAACACGCCTTTACCAGGGGTTGTGCTCATTGCGTTGGCTTGCACCAAATCAACCGTAGCATCACCAACGATCGACCAGTTAGCCGATGGGTTTTTAAATGAACTGAGGTCGTTAAGTGAAATGGTTTGGCTTTTTACGACTAACGAAACAAGACTAAAAAGCGGTACTAGTTTGCGTATCATGTTGGTTTGTAATGATTTGCCTTGCGGCAGATATGGTTTGGATTACGTATGCTTTCGAGAGGAATCTCGGGTTAAACTCAATTTTAATTATAGACGAACAATATCAGCACCGATGGCGTTGAGGCGGGTATCAATATTTTGATAACCACGATCAATTTGCTCGATGTTGTCAATGATACTTACTCCTTTAGCCGAAAGGGCCGCAATCAATAATGATACCCCCGCACGGATGTCAGGTGAGGTCATACGGATACCACGAAGCTGAGTCGCACGATTGAGCCCAACGACTGTGGCACGGTGGGGATCGCAAAGGATAATTTGGGCACCCATTTCAATCAATTTGTCCACAAAGAACAAGCGACTTTCAAACATTTTTTGGTGAATAAGTACTGTCCCTTTGGCTTGGATAGCGGTTACCAATACAATACTTAATAAGTCAGGTGTGAATCCTGGCCAAGGAGCATCGGCAACAACGAGCATTGAGCCATCAATGAAAGATTCTACTTCGTAATGTTCTTGAGAAGGAATGTAAATATCGTCGCCACGGAATTCCATCTGGATACCTAGTTTTTGGAAAACGCCGGGGATGACGCCCAAATCAGGTACTGAACAATTTTTGATGGTTATTTCGCTTTTGGTCATCGCTGCTAGCCCAATGAAAGAACCAATTTCAATCATATCGGGAAGCATTGTATGCTCAGTCCCAAAAAGCTCAGATACACCTTCAATAGTGAGCAAATTTGAACCAACGCCTGAAATTTTTGCCCCCATGCGGTTGAGCATTTTACAAAGCTGTTGTAAATAAGGTTCACAAGCGGCATTATAAATAGTAGTAATACCCTCAGCCATAACAGCAGCCATGACAATATTGGCAGTACCCGTAACAGACGCTTCGTCAAGCAACATGTAAACGCCTTTTAGACCACTAGCATCTACTTGGTAAAAACCACCGTCGTTGGCGTCATATTCAAATTTCGCCCCCAAACGTTCAAAGCCTAAGAAGTGGGTATCCAAACGACGGCGCCCGATTTTATCCCCCCCTGGACGAGGAATACGTCCTTTCTTGAACCGAGCCAACATTGGTCCCAAGAGCATCACCGAACCGCGAAGCGCGGCTGCTTTTTGGCGATACATTTCGGTTTCCATGAATTCGAGGTTCACATCCGATGCTTCAAAACGGATGGATGAATCGCTCAAACGAGTGCGTTTTACACCCAAATCGCCCAATAAATCAATGAGTTGGTTCACATCACGGATGTTAGGGATATTATGTATAGTAACAGGCTCTTTGGTCAATAAGACGGCACATAAAATCTGTAATGCTTCGTTTTTGGCACCTTGGGGAGTAATCTCACCTTTCAACGAATGCCCACCTGCTATTTTGAATGAAGCCATATTTTGGAAATAAGCGTTAGGGGAATTTAAATATACTTGCGGTTACATGTTTTTTGCAAAGCTATCATTTTTTTGAAAAAAGATACTAACCCAGCTAGCTCCCAAGTGCATAAAAAAAGTCGTGGACAGCAAGTGCCATCCACGACTTCTGCGTGTGCGTTCCTCAAATAATAAGGCATGGTGATGCCTGCAACTTCAAAGTAATTTGACCGATAACTTTGACTTGCAACAATATGTACGCAAAAAACAGGGGGAGGGTTGCTTGCTAGTATAAAAAAGTTCAAAAAACATTGACAGTTTTATGAATAAAGAGGAAATTACTTTTATATTTGTTTCGCTATAGGTAGTTTCTCTGTTTCTCTCGACTGCATTGCTATGTATTTGTCATTTGCTAGACGGAGTTTGAATCGAAAGCCGTCCATAGCGCACCAAGTCACATTATATCTAATTAATGCACAATGAACATTTATGTAGCAAACGTCTCGTTCAAAGCGAGCGATGATGAATTGAACGGATTATTTGCGGAATTTGGGGAAGTAACTTCTGCCCGCATTATTATGGACAAGTTTACGGGCAAGAGCCGTGGTTTTGCGTTTGTCGAAATGCAAAATGACGACGAAGGAAACCAAGCAATTTCTCAACTTAATGGCTATGAGTTTTTAGGAAGAGTATTGGTCGTAAACGAAGCTCGCCCACGCGACGAACGTCCTCGTGAGGAACGCCCACGCTCTGGCGGAGGTAATTTCGGTGGCGGCAACCGCGGTGGCGGTGGCGGCTTCGGTGGTGGCAACCGCGGCGGCGGTGGTGGCTTTGGTGGTGGTCGTGACAACGATTATAAAAAGCGCTGGTAAGCTTATCATTATATGAAAAAAAAGGGCCGATTCGTAAGAGTTGGCCCTTTTTTTAGGCGATTGGAAGCGCTGTTGAGTGTTTTATTTCGGTCATGACAAAGGAACTTTGGGCGTTTCCGATATTGTCTAGTTTGGCCAATTTGTTGACAATAAAATGTTGGTATTCGGCCATATCTTTCACCATTACTTTGAGTAAATAGTCAAAGTTTCCCGCAATGTGATAGCACTCAATCACCTCGTTGAGCGATAAGACTTCATGCTCAAATTTTTTGAGGTAAGGGTGACTGTGTTCTTTCAACCAAACATTACAAAAACCCACCAATCCTTTCTCCACTTTGAGTTTGTTGACCAAGGCAACATAACCTGTAATGTAGCCCTCTTTTTCCAACCGTTTGATACGTTCGTGTACGGGTGTCGTGGTTAAATTGAGTTTTGAGGCCAATTCTTTGGTCGTCAAATGAGCGTCTTCTTGAAGGTAGTGCAAGAGTTTTTTATCGATGGAATCTAGGGGTGTCATGCTTATAAGTGTTTTTTCTGTTGTTACTTTTAAAGGCAAGAATAATTGGAAAATCATTCTTTATTTTGTTGAAAAATAGAATTTTTTTCTAATATAAAAAGAATTGCTGGATTGTAGTGTGAATTAATAGGAGTTTTGTCCATAAACCAATTCATCTATTTTATATGAAAACGCACACATTTAGTCCCGAAAGTTTGATGATGTCGTATGGCTACAAACCCGAACTATCGGAGGGGGCCATTAAGTGCCCCATTTTTCAGACATCTACCTTTGTTTTTAAACGTGCCGAAGATGGAAAGGCTTTTTTTGAGGTTGCGTATGGCTTGCGTTCTAAAAAAGAGAAAGAAGAACAAGGGTTGATTTACAGTCGTTTAAATAACCCAGATTTAGAAATATTAGAAAACCGACTGTCGCTCTGGGATGGGGCCGACGATTGTGCTACCTTCGAAAGCGGTATGTCGGCCATTACAACGGTACTTTTGGAGTTTCTTGCTCCAGGCGATTTGTTGCTGTGTAGCAGCCCGTTGTACGGAGGAACCGACCATTTTATCAAACACTTTTTGACCAAATACGGAATCCACTACTTGGAGTTTCATCCCAATAGCACCGAAGCCGAAATCAAACAAATGGTGGTTGAATCGGGGATGGCCAATCGCCTGTCGATGATTTACGTAGAAACGCCCGCCAATCCAACCAACGCACTCATCGACATTGCCATGTGCCGTCGGGTAGCCGATGCTTTTGTTACTTCCGACCATCCTGTCTACATCGCCGTTGACAATACCTACATGGGGCCTTTGTGGCAGCATCCTTTGCAATTGGGAGCTGACTTTTCGTTGTATTCGGCTACAAAATACATTGGTGGACACAGCGATGTCATCGCGGGGGCGGTGTGTGGGAGCAAAGAAATAATTGGAAGGGTAAAAACCTTACGTACTTTCTTGGGCAACATGGCTGGGCCTTGGACAGGCTGGTTATTGTTGCGGAGCTTAGAAACGTTGAAAGTCAGAATGGAACAACAGGCCGCCAATGCCCAGCAGGTAGCGCACTACTTACAAGCTCACCCTAAAGTAAAAAAAGTGCACTTCTTGGGGCTTTTGACCCATGCCGATGGCGAGCAGTACCAAATTTTCTGCCGCCAGTATTCTTCGTCGGGGGCGATGTTAGCCTTCGATGTCGTTGGGGGAGAAGCGGAGGCTTTTCGTTTTTTGAACGCCCTCAAACTAATAAAACTAGCCGTGAGCTTGGGAAGTACCGAGTCGTTGGCGGAACATCCTTTTACCATGACTCACGCAGGGGTTGAAGTGCAACATAAATTGTCGTTGGGACTGACAGAAAGCATGGTACGACTTTCGGTGGGGGTAGAAAATAGCAAGGATATAATTTGGGACATCGAGCAGGCGCTGGATGCTATGTAAGTTAATTGTTGGGCTTTCCAACTATTTTTACTGGTCTTGCGTCATTGTAATGATTTGTTACAGCGTGTCTCAAACCACACTGTTGAGTTTTTTGATGCCAGCCACTGACCCCAAAAGTGCTGATTAATAGGCAACTTTTAGTAAAATGTAAGAGAGTGGCGAGCTTATCTAGTCGATAAGTTCGCTTTTTTGTACTGTATTTATACTATAATTTCCTGATTTATAGTTTTCTTAAAGAAATAATCTTCACCATTTCAAATACATAAGCTATGAAAAAACAGATTTTTACGTTTTTGTTTTGTTTCTTAACCACTTGTACCTTTTCGCTTTGTGCACAAACGTCTTTAGGAGTTCGAACACAGTGGGAAAAAGGATACGGTGGTACGCTACTAGGAGAGCCTGCGCTAGGTTGGCCAGTAAGCAAAGCCACACCAAATGGAACGCTACTTTTTAGCTTTCCCTATCGTTTGTGTGCGTCGAAATGCAGTACTTCGATTGTTTACCGAAGCCTTGGGCGCGATAGCCTCTACAAAGCAAACGGCATCTATACTTTATCACAAGGAGGGCCAGGGTATTTTGTGAATGGGTATTCGTACAAATTTAATACCGAGTGGGATGAAAAAAATAATAAATCAACGACAACCACTACGTATTACACTCCTAATTTTGATGCGTTGGCATCAGTTAAACAAGCTACCCCTTCTTACATTACCTCCATTAATCCGTTTTCGAATGGTGGGGTGGTGATGAGTGTTTCAGATTTTTCTGGAGGAAGAAGTGATTCTCTCGTTCGTTATGACGCGCGGGGAAAAAAACTCTGGAGTGTAGCAACAAAAGATTATACTCGTACGCAGCGTGATTCAAGCTGGAATGTAAGCGCGGCTTCCCTTCCTAAGTATTTTAATGAAGAGAGTGGTTTTATCACTACGAAATCGGTACGCGATGTTAATAATTTTAATAGTGTTCTGTCTCAACAGGTTGATCTAAAGGTGATTGACAGAGATGGTAAAGAGAAGTGGGGAGCGAATATCGACACGCCGCTTGCTTTTACAAAAGTAGCGGGGACGGATGCTCAAGGACAGTGGTATGTTTTAACGCAGGGAAATTCGGCAGGGCGCCTTTTGATTTTTGATACACAGGGTAAAAAAGTAAATGACCTTGTGGTTTCACTTCCCAATCTTTATGGCAATAGCGGGGGAGAATTCCAAAAGACAGGAGACGATGGCTTTGTTCTCTTTTTCCGAAATATGTATACTACTTTTTTTGTCAAATACACGAAAGAAGGAGTGAAACAGTGGGAATATGATATGTTTCCCTTTTTGGATCAAATAAAGATTTCGTCCACGGGAAATATCATCGCATATACCCAATACTTAAACCAGTACAACTTAGCAGTGTTGTCGCCGTCGGGGACTGAAAAATTGAAACTGACCCTTTTTCATTTGTTGGAGACCGAAAATGGATGGCTTTATGGAACGACAATGGATAAGTTGTACGCGATAAATCCCCAAGGAGAAGTGGCTTGGACGGTAAATCGTGAAACAGCGCGGGCGGTAGTAAGCGAAGATTCGGATGGAAATTTACTATTAACAGAAACCTTTGCGACGAAAAACCCAACGGCTAGCTTATTCTTAGGAGCCTGGAACTTGGATGTCATAAATACCTTTAAGCTAAGCAAATATACGAAAGGGGGGAAGTTGCTTTGGGAAGTACCCATCAATACAACGGTCAATGAACCCAATTACCAAGTTCGTTTTTTGGCGGGAGCTTTTCCTTCGAAAGATTCAAAAGACGCGTATTTATTGCCTTCTTTGGTGCTAACATCAAGTAAAAGCGCTGGAATGGGTAACTATTCAAGTACGGATTATACGACATCGGTTATCAAAATCACTAGACCGTGCTATACCCAAATTGCGGCGTCGCTGTCAACGACTTCACCATCTTTGTGTAGCGGGCAAACGGTGAAATTGGTGTCAAACGCTGATTCATTGGGCTTTTTGTCGTACCAATGGCAGCGAGATGGGCAAGCGGTTATCACCAATCGCCAAAATTCATTTGAAACAACAACCGACGGTGTCTACCGCGTCATAGTGAGTGATTCGGTTTGTGGCACAAGTACGACGTCGTCGACGATTGAAATAAAACCAACGCCGAATGCTTCAGTAACCCTGGCGAGCACTCCGCCCGTGTACGCCCCCAACAAAGCCAAATTACAGGCCAACGAAGGAGCTGGCTTGACGTACCAATGGTATAAAAATAGCCAAGAAATAGCAGGAGCCTCGGCATCAAGCTACGAAACGGGGGAAAGTGGAGCGTTTTCGGTGAAGGTGAGCAAGGAAGGCTGCAGCCGTACATCACCACCATTATCGGTAGAAATCCTTGTGCCTTTGGGCGTGAACGGCATCCTCGAAAACGAAATGCAGGTTTCACCCAATCCGAATACGGGAGAGTTTGAATTAAAACTGCCATCGGGCTGGGAGCAAGCCCAAATCCGATTACAAGATGTGGTAGGGCGTGAAATCCCAGTAAGTCAGTCAAACGGCCGTGTTACGGTAAAAACCACCGCAGGAATATACTGGATCAAAGCCAAGTGGAAAGGTGACGAGCTAATCCAGAAAGTAGTTATCAATTAGTCCCTTGTGGTGCGGGCGCCTCGCCCGTACCTTTTTTAGTAAACTCCTTCCCTTCCTTTTATACCTAGTTAAGCTGAAAGCCTTGAAGTCTGCCTCACACGGGCATCTCGCCCACGATAGCGTAACAGCAAAGCAAAAGTGCCGAATTAACTCAAAAAGTTGCCATTAATCAAGACTGATGGTGTACTTTTGTGGAATCGTTGTTGGTGGCGAGTACATCGCGCCGTATTTTGTAAATACTCAAACTATGAATTCCACGTTTAAAACCATTATTTTTGTTGTTGGTGCTTTGTTTTTGCTGAATGCCAGCGGGTTAGCACAAAATGTGTTGACGCAAACGCTCCGTGGCCAAGTGGTGGATGCCGATAATAATCAGCGCTTGAGCGGAGTAAGTGTAAAGCTTGTCGGAACCGAAAAAGGCACTCTTTCGGATACATTGGGGCAGTTTCGACTTATTTCGGTACCCATTGGCCGTTATACGTTGCAACTTAGCCGAGTGGGGTATGAAACACAAATTTTGTCTGAAGTTCTCCTAGAGGCGGGAAAAGAAAAAATCCTCACAATCCATTTAAAGGAAACGACTCAACAGCTTTCGGAAACCGTAGTAAGAGCAGCTCGACCGTCTTCCCAAACCAGCTTGCAAACCATTACCATCGAACAAACCCTTCGTTTTGCGGGGACTTTTTTCGACCCTGCCCGCCTGGCTACCTCATTCCCAGGAGTATCAGCAGCCAACGACCAGGCCAACGGATTGGTCATTAGAGGCAATTCCCCAACAGGTACTCAGTGGCGTTTAGAAGGAGTGGAAATCGTCAACCCCAATCACCTGAGCAATGCGGGGACGTTTAGCGACCGCCCTACGCAAACGGGCGGAGGGACTAATATTTTGAGTGCGCAGTTGATGGAACGCGCTGATTTTATGACGGGAGCGTTTCCGTCTGAATACGGGAATGTACTGGGGGGCGTGATGGATGTACACTTACGAAAAGGAAACGATCAAAAACACGAGTTTACGGGGCAAGTGGGCCTTATTGGCGTCGATTTTGCTGCCGAAGGGCCTTTGTCCAAAAAGAATAAATCTTCTTATTTGGTCAATTACCGTTATTCATTCACGGGTTTGTTGGCCATGATGGGGGTAAAGTTTGGGGGAGAAGATATTCGTTTTCAAGACATAGCTTTCAATCTGTCGTTCCCTACCAAAAAGGCGGGTCATTTTACGGTTTTTGGGATGGCAGGTGCAAGCAGCAACGTGTTCAAAGCGGAGCGTGATACTACGTTGTGGGAGTTTCAAAAAGATGGATTTGACATCAAATTTAAAAACCGCATGGGCGCAGTTGGGCTTACTCATTCGTTGAATTTGTCGCGCAACACGCTTTGGAAAACGACGGTTGCCATCTCAGGACTTGAAACGCGTAGAGAAGGGTATCAGTTGAATAAACTGACGTTTGCTCGTAACCTGACTCAAGTGGATGCGTTCCGAAAAACACGTTATTCGCTCTCTACGTCGTTGTCGCACAAGATTACCCCCAACCTTCAGTGGAAAGAGGGAGTGATTGTTACTTACCAGCAAGATTCGGTACAAATCAGCAACGGTGGTATTTCCAAAGGGCAGTTAGAGGGTTTCATCTTGCAACCTTACGTAGCCATGTCAGGCCGATTGGCTCCTCGTGTTACCTTTCAAGCGGGCCTGCATCTGTTGACTTATACGTACAACAAAACTCATTCTTTGGAACCCCGCCTTTCGCTTCGTTATGGAGCATCGGGGCGGACGGCTTTTACGGCGTCGTACGGATTGCATAGCCAATTGCAACTGCCACAAACGTACTTGTCGCTCTTGTTTTCGGATACTCAGTTAAATAATTTCCCCAATAAAAATCTTGGTTTTACCAAAGCGCACCATTACGTGGTTGGCTGGGAGCAGCAGTTGACCGCCCTTCCTAAGCAATCGTCGTTGAAGGTGGAAGCGTATTACCAGTCATTGTTCAACGTACCCGTGGCCTTAGCCAATAGCCAAATAACAGGAGCCAATTCGTTTTCGGCACTTAACCTGATTGAAGGATTTAGCAACGTAGGGCTAGAAAACAAAGGGACAGGCAAAAACTATGGCGTTGAAGCGACGTATCAGCAGTTTTTGAGTAAAGATTTTTACGCGTTGGTGACGGCTTCGTTGTATAACTCCACCTACAAAGGGCAAGATGGAGTCGAGCGTAATACCCGTTTTAATGGGAACCATACGTTTAGTTTGGCCGCAGGCAAAGAATTTCATAAACGTATCAACCGTACGTTTGGCGTCAATGTTCGGGTGTTGTGGTTGGGAGGCTACCTCGATTCGCCGATTGACGTGAAGGCTTCGCAGTTGGCGGGACAGACGATTTATAAAGTTTCGGAGTTATATACCATTAAATTAAAGGATTATTTTCGTCCTGATGTGCGGGTTTTCTGGAAAAGAAACAAACCCAATTATACCCGTACGTGGTCGATTGATATTCAAAACCTAACCAACACTGAAAACGAGGCTTACAGCTACTTTGATACTTTCCAAGGGAAAACGGTCCAACAATTCCAGTTAGGTATGATTCCAGTCATCAATTACCGAGTCGAATTTTAAAAATTGTAGCTAGGTCGTTTTTATTCCAAATGTATGAGTGCTCTTGCGCGAAATGCCGCTGTTGATATTGGAAATACCTTTGCAAAAATTGGCTGGTTTGACGACGAGACGTTGGTAGCTGTAGAAAAAAATATACCCGTCGAAAAGCTAGAAGCCCAACTTTTGGAAAGGTTACCTGCGCACGCCATTTTTTCTTCTACCAGTCAAGAAACATCGCAATGGGTTGATATCCTGAAAGATAGGGGAAGTGTGGTGTTTCAACTGACTCCGATGCTTCCGTTGCCCATTGAAAAAGACTACGACACCCCTATGACCTTGGGGGCAGACCGAGTCGCAGCCGCAGTGGGGGCAAAAGTCCTCTTCCCCGACAATAATTGTTTGGTCATTGATATGGGTACGTGTGTCACCTACGATTGGGTCAGTAAAATGGGGGTTTTTGGGGGAGGAATAATTTCTCCAGGATTTCGTATGCGATTTCAGGCGATGAACGCGTTTACTAAGAGACTCCCTTTCATTGACATTACGCCATCGGACTTTATTGTGCCTCAACTGATCGGAAAAAGTACACGCGCAGCGATGGAAAGTGGCGTATTTAATGGCCTTTTGGTCGAAATAGAGGGGGTAATCGAACGCTATCGTTCAGAACAGGGTGAATGTCAGGTGCTTTTGTGTGGCGGAGATGCACCTTTATTTGAAAATAGCCTCAAAAGTCGCATCTTTGCGGCACCAAATGTAGTTTTAACGGGTTTAAATCGAATTTTACAATATAATATCAATTTACAAAATGCGTAAGCTGTTCCAGTGGAGTTGGGTAGTAGGGGCTTTTTTTATTCAAACAAATGTACAGGCTCAAGGTTTAGGAAATGCCCCATATTCGGCAATCGGAGTGGGCGAACTGATGAGTCCAGGCTATGCGCCTAACAACGGAATGGGAGATGCGGGCGTAAGTAGCGCCAACCCATTGTATATCAATTCTCTTAACCCTGCGCTTTTAGTGACCAACCGCTATACTATGTTTGACGTTGGTATTGTAGGCCAATACAAAGGCTTGCGTGATGCCAAACAAGCTCAGCGTGATTTTGGAGGAAATATCGGTTATCTTGCTTTGTCGTTTCCTTTGGCTCCAAAGTGGTCGGCAGGGATAAGCCTTAAACCATACAGTTTTATCAACTACCAACAAAATTCGTATGCTCGCATTGGTACCTCTATCTATGAAGCTCAATATGTGTACGCGGGAAAAGGTGGTCTTAATCAAATCAGCTTTACTAACAGTGTTCAGCTTTTCAAAAGTTTGAGTGTAGGAATTGATGCCAATTACTTGTTTGGAAATTATGACAAAAGCGTAACCTCACAAGTTCGAATTGGTGACAGTCGTGATTATCTCGTAAGTTATGACGACCGTTACAATATGAAGGATTTAAACTTTAGAGGAGGAGTTGCTTGGAAACAAAAACTCAAGAAAGACCATTACTTAAATTTCGGAGCAACGTATAAATTGAGTTCAGACGTAACTACGCAGCGTAATACGACCATCGAAGTTCAAAGCAGTAGCAATTCACCAGTGACGAACCCAGATACCGTAACGCAAACAAATTTGAAAGCAACCTTGCCAAGTACGTGGCGTGTGGGGCTTAGCTATGAGTATTTGTACCGAGTTTTGATTTCTGCCGATTATGAACGCCAAAACTGGTCAAAGTATGTTGGAGTAGGAGGGACCAATGAAAAAATGCGCAATGGGCAAAGCTATCATTTCGGAATAGAGTATTTGCCCAAATACAATTCAACTAAGTACTGGGATTTGGTGTTTTACCGTGCAGGCTTTACGTATAATCAATCGCCACTCGTCATTGGAACGAAACCAATTGATGACATGAGTGTTTCATTGGGCGTTTCTTTGCCTGTTGGTCGAAATTTTGTTAACCTGATTAATTTATCGGTGGTAGCAGGCCAACGTGGAAGTATCTCCTCCCAAGCCTTCCGAGAGCGATATGCCCGATTTGTCATCGGCTTCTCATTGAAGGACGTTTGGTTCCAGAAATTCAAAGTCGATTAATAACTTTAAATGCTCTTTTCGAAGAGCATTTTTTTTCTTCTATCGTTTTACTTTTGAAAAAAAGTTAAAAAGTAAGGAGTAATAAGAAAATATTTTTTGGGTATAAAAGCTTTATTATCAGCCTATTCGTATGCTTGCATACAATTATCTGCTAAAAAAAATGAAAAAAAATCCCTTAAAAAACCAATTGCTTTTGGAAAGTACCTCAAAAAAGCCTAATTTTACCGCCAAGATGTTAAGGTGGGTTAATACAACATCTGCAAAGATGCAAATGGGAGATAAACTTTTATCTCCTATTTGTTTTATACTACTTCTCATTACTACGCTTGCTTGTCAAGAAGACAAAACCAAAGACAAGTTTATTCCCTATAAAGGTCCGCTTGAAGAAGCTGAGAAGCTTGAAGTGCTTTACAGCGAAGACGGTCTTATGAAAGTTCGAGTCAAAACAGCAAAGCAGATTAAATCGGGGATGGATGATAAGATTTTTCCAAAACAGGTTTTTGTTGATTTTTTTGGCCCGAACGGCCAAGTGTTGACGACGCTCGTCTCCGATTCAGGAAGGTATGATTCTCGTACGGGTATGTACCGAGTGATTGGCAATGTAGTAGTCAATACCGTAAAACAAGAGCGATTGCTGACCGATGAGCTGATTTGGAATCCTAACACCAAAAAAGTGTATACCGAAAAACCCGTAACGGTTGAAAACCAAGCATCGGGCGAGCGAATGAAAGGAATAGGCTTAGATGCCAATCAGGATTTTACGCAATACAGTATTCGTCGGCCAACGGGCTTTTTTAATGCCCCCGCTGGGATGGTGCCGAATTAACTCTTTATAATAAATTTATCGAGGCAAAGCGAGGAAAAAACATACGTTCCTCGCTTTTTCTATTTAATTCCATCCCTCCGTTTCTCTCATGAAAAGACGTTTATTTATTCAAAATGGGGCAGCTGCTTTTATGGCTTTACCTTTTGCTTCATTGTCATCGACGGCTCACCAAAATCCCTCAAAACCCGCGTGGTTAGTCGAATGGATTAAGATTTATGACGAATCAATCGCCAATTATCGTTCATTGAAAGTGATAGAAGTAGGGCACAGGTATGCGGGAGGGTACAAAGACGATGCTGAGATTCCCAACCCTCATACGACCAGTGGTTTTATCATAACGGCGTGTATGTTGATGTCTTGCCAGGAATCTAGGCATTATCAATCAGTCGATTTATTGAAGGAAGTAGAAGCGGCTGCACAGTGTATGTTGACCATGCAGCACTCAGACGGTACGATTGATCTGCTCGCCACCAACTTTCATTCGACACCCGACACGGCTTTTGTTCTCGAAAATATGGTGCCCGCTTATCGTTACCTCAAAAAAATGACGATGAAAAGTCGTGAGAAATCAATTGATTTGGTGACTAAGTTTTTGAAAAATGCGGGTGAAGCATTGATTGTTGGGGGAATTCATACACCCAATCACCGTTGGGTCGTGTCGGCGGCATTGACGAAACTAAATGAGTTATTTCCTGATGTACGATACGTAAATAGGGTCGAGCAATGGTTAGCGGAACATATCGACATCGACCCCGACGGTCAATACAATGAAAAAAGCACAAATACCTATTCACCGATTGTAAATCGTTCTCTAATTATCATTGCTAAAGGGCTACGAAAACCAGAGTTATTGGAACCTGTTCGCCGAAATCTTTTAATGACGTTATATTTTGTGCATCCCAATGGCGAAGTTGTAACGGAAGCCTCCAACCGTCAAGATAAAGGAACGATTGGAAACATGTCGCGCTACTATTTTTGCTACCGTTATATGGCTTTGCACGATAAGGATGGACTAATGGCAGCGATGTGTCGTCAGATTGAGCAAACAAGTACTAAAGCCCAATTGGCGGGGTACTTAGACTACTTTTTGGAAGATACGAGCCTTTGGGAAGAGTTGCCTACAAGTAAACCGCTGCCTATAAGTTATGCTAAAGCATTTCCATACTCGGGTGTTGTGCGGATTCGGCGAGAGAATTGGGATGCCACTATTTTGGCTAAAAATGCAGGTTGGTTGACATTTCACAAAGGTAACTCAGTCCTGCAAGCAGTACGAGTAGCGGCTTCTTTTTTTGGAAAAGGACAATTTCAAACCGAGAAGATTGAACAAGAAGGAGATACGTGGGTGTTGAAGCAAACATTAGATGGGCCTTACTACCAGCCTTTTACGGCTGATAAAATTGCCGCTGATGGCGATTGGGACAAAATGCCACGCAACGATAGACCACAAAGTGAAGTGCAGAAGTTAGATTCAACAATACGTATCAAAGAAGTTGGAAATGGACTTGAGCTTCAAATTGAATTGAAAGGAACAGACGGTGTTCCAGTTTCGTTAGAGCTGATTTTTAGAGCTGGAGGCGAATTTTCGGGGGTAGTACCGTACACCAAAAGAGCCAACGCGTATTTATTTGATGGAAACGAGGCAACTTACACGCTCAATGGTGATGCTATCCGTTTTGGGAAAGGTCGGGTCGAACACAAAGGGGTTGTGTTACGCGGGGCACTTCCTCCGTTAGAGGCTCCTACCGTTTACCTAACAGGTTTTACCCCTTTTACGCATACCTTGCGCTTGGGTTAAAAGTATTATAAACACGCAATTACTAAACGCTGATATCAAATGAAAAAAGAATCCACGGTTTCGCGGCGGGAGTTTGTCGGTAAGGCAGCTTCGGCTTTAGCGGGTTTTACAATCGTTCCGCGGTTTGTGTTGGGCGGTACTCGCCCCGATGGCTCAAAGTACATTGCTCCTAGTGATATTATTTCGCTTGGATTTATTGGAACAGGAAAACAAGGCCGTGGCTTGACGACCTCTTTTCTTGGAACAAATGAGACGAGAATTGTGGCCATAAGTGAGGTGTACAAAGCCAAAGCCCAGCTAGCTCTGGATCGAATAAAGGCGCACTATGAGAAAAATACGCAACTCGGTGGGTATTCAGATATTCCTGTATACGTTGATTTTAGGGAGTTATTGGCGCGCAAAGATGTAGATGCCGTCGTGATAGCAACACCTGATCACTGGCACGCTGCCATGGCTGTTAAGGCCGCTGAAGCAGGTAAAGATATTTATTGCGAAAAACCACTCGCCTTGACAATACGGGAAGGACGGGCGATGGTAAATGCGGCTCGTAAATACAATCGAGTGTTTCAGACGGGAAGTATGCAACGCTCGTGGCCTGAGTTTCGCCAAACTGCGGAATTGGTTCGGAATGGATATATTGGTGAGATAAAAAGCATCAAAGTAAACGTGGGGCCTCCCCCGAAAGCCTATGATTTGGCCGCTGAATCTATTCCCGAGGGCTTAGATTGGGACAAATGGCTAGGGCCAAACAGTCCTGTGGCGTTTAATTCTGAATTAGCCCCGCCAATTTCAAAAGACGTTTTCCCAAATTGGAGAAATTACCGTGAGTTTGGGGGAGGGATGGTGACAGACTGGGGCGCGCACATGTTTGATATTGTGCAGTGGGCACTAGATATGGACAACAGCGGACCCGTAGAAATCTTTGCGCCTGATGGTAAAGAACATCCTTTCTTGACGTATCGTTATGAAAATGGGATTACGATGACGCACGAAAAATGGGATTGGAGTAATGCTATTCATTTTGTAGGAACAGAGGGCGAAATTAAAGTACAACGCCGTAAGTTGGAGACTACGCCTGTATCGCTCAAAGATAAAGTCATTGGAGAAACCGAAAAGCATGTTTACAAGAGCGAGAACCACTACAAAGACTTCTTAGAGGCGATGCGTAAACGTAGTAAGCCGATTTGTGACGTAGAAATTGGGCATCGTACTTCGTCGGTGTGTAATCTTGGCAATATCGCTTACCAGCTAAACCGTTCTTTGCAATGGAACCCTAAAAAAGAACAGTTCAAAAACGATAAAGAAGCCAATGAACTGTTGGGTCGCTCGATGCGCCCAGCGTGGGGAATAAAAATTTGAAAAAACGCTTGACTCTTACCTTACGTGATAGCCTACATTTGTTTTGTCAATCAAAAAGGAAGGCAGCATGATGCGTTATTCGGTAAAAAAACTAGCAAAAATGGCAGGTGTGAGTGTGCGCACACTCCACCTGTACGATGAAATTGGGCTTTTAAAACCTGCCATTCGAACTGAGGCCAAGTATCGGATGTACGAAGAAAAAGAACTGTTGCGCTTGCAACAAATCCTTTTCTACAAAGAGTTAGATTTTCCTTTACAAGAAATAAGTCGCTTACTAGACTCTCCAGATTTTGACTTATTAACGGCATTGGAAAGCCACAAAAAAGCCCTCCAAGCTAGACAGACGCGCATAGATACGCTGTTGACAACGATTGATAAAACAATGGTCAAATTAAAAAAAGGAATCATGTCAAAGCACGAAGAATTGTACGAAGGCTTGTCGGAAGAGACGGCCGAAAGTTATCGAAAAGGCGCCCTTGAAAAATATGGCGTGGAGGCTATTGAAGTAGCTGAAAATTACCTTTTATCCCTCAAAAAGCTAGATTTTGAGGCTCTCAAACAGGAAAGTACGCAGATTACGCTGACGCTCGTTGGGTTACAATCAAGCGAGCCTACAAGCAAAGAAGTTCAGGAACAAATTGCCCGTCATTATCAGGTGATTAGGCGCTTTTGGGGAACGTCAGATAGTGCAAACTTACAGAAAGAGGCTTACAAAGGTTTGGGAGATTTGTACGTAAACGACGAACGCTTCACTACCGTCGATGGGCAACCCAACCCTTCTTTTGCGCAATTTATGCAAAAAGCGATGGCGTATTTTGCCGATACCCAGTTGGGGTAAATAAAAACAAACGGCGGAGAAACCCGCCGTTTGTTTTTATTTTGAAGGACATTTTTCTAAGGCTGCTTGGATGGTTTCGACGGTTGTAATCTCCGTTTCTTTTCCCCAAGTGGCATAGATATAGGTCATAATTTCAGCAATTTCTAACTCTTTTAAGTCAGGATTGGCGGGCATGGCGCGATTATACATTTTGCCATTGACACGCATCGGTTGATGTACACCATTTTTAATCCAACAAATAACTTGCGCCTTATTGGCTAAGTAATCGGCTGAGAGGGCGGGGTAGAGGTTTTCAAGCCCTTTTCCGTCGCGTTGGTGGCAGTTGGCGCAGTGCGTTTGGTAAAGGCTAAATCCTTCAGCCACGTATTGCTCGTGTTTGATTTGATTCTCGCCTTGACATGCCAAGAGAAAAATACCTAAAGATGCACCCAATAGAAGGCTAATTTTCATAATAGTTCTATTGTTTTTCGTTTTTGTATTCCTCCTGAAGGCGTTCAATATCATTGATTAGCCGTTGGGTGCCAGCTTCGTCGGTGCCATTGTACATGCCTCTGACCCGTTTTTGTTTATCGACGAGCACAAAAGCCCCGCTGTGAATGTAGCCACCAGGCGCGGTCGAATCAGCGCCCGCCACCACGAGGTATTGCTTTTCGCCTATTTCGTAGATTTTTTCACGATTTCCCGTTACAAACATCCACTGCGTACCCGAGACGCCTAAATCTTTGGCGTACTCTTTCAAAACGGCAGGCGTATCGTGCTCGGGGTCAATCGTATGGGATAAAATAGCGACATCGTTTTGGCCTTTAAATTTCTCATACACCTTTTTCATTTGCTTTTTCATCACAGGGCAAATGGTAGGGCAGGTAGTGAAAAAGAAGTCGGCTACGTAAATTTTATCTTGAAAGTTTTGTGCCGTAACGGTGTCTCCTTGTTGGTTAACAAACTTAAAATCAGGAATGGTGTGATAAACCGTGTCTATCACTTCTTTGCCGTTTACCGTTTTCTTGATGGTTTCGCGCTCACCCAAAACGGGTAAACGCTCAGAAGGACCACCACAACTCCAAATGAAGGAAGCTACTAGGATGATTGATAGGTATTTCATCTAAAAAAATTGGAATGATTGTATAGGTATGTTCGCTTTACTTCCCAAGGAAAGTCTTCGCTTTGTCCATTCCATCGCGCATTTTTTCGCGAACTGCCGTGATTTTTGTTTTTTCAACCCCCATCGCTTTAAGGGTTTCTTCTCCGTTGAGGGCTTTGAGTGAGTCGCCGCGGTAGTCGTGCATCCAATCCATCATGCCTTTATCAGCTTCTTGAAGAGTAGTGCTGATGGCCAACGCTTCGTCTTTGCGTTTTTGGAGGCTATCGTTGGTATTTATTTTCAAGAGGCTGTCTAATTTGGTAATTTCAGTTGACAAGCCGCTTTTGTATTCCATTAGCTGTGTCATCTGAGGCATGATTTCATCATGAATGGCAAAAATTTCTTTTTCTGCCTCTTCAACAGCGGCTTTATCTTGACCACAGGCGCCTAAAATAGCCACACAGCTTAATGCTACAAGTATGTTTTTCATTTTGATTTTGATTAAAAAAATTAGCTAAACAGTTATAACCTCTGTTTTTTCAGGTTGTATTGGTATTAAAATAAACTCGTTTGCCCCTTTTGGCGTTGGGTCACTTGGGCTTGAAGCATTTCCCGAGCGTTTTGAATAATCGCTTCACTTGGTTTTCGGCCGCCAATCATCTGAGCAATTTCTTGCACTCGCTCTTCAAACGTTAACTTTTTGATACGGCTTACCGTTTTTTCGGCCGAATTGTCTTTATATACAAAGTAATGAGCGTTGCCGTAGGTCGCAATTTGGTGTAAGTGCGTAATGGCAATGACTTGGTGATTTTGGGCAATGTCGTTCATCATTTGGCCCATTTTCATGGCAATCTCGCCCGAAACTCCCGTATCAATTTCGTCAAATACAATGGTCGGCAGTTTACGTTTGGTAGCCAAAATGTATTTGATCACCATCATCAAGCGCGAAAACTCTCCTCCCGACGCCACATTTTTGAGTTGTTGTGGTTTGATACCTTTGTTGGCACTGAATAAAAAATCAACATCATCAATACCATCTTCTGTTGGGTCGATGAGGGTTTGTTGAATATTCAACGACGCATTGGGCATCCCTAAGTCGAGTAAATACTTTTGTACTTCCTTTTCGATGGGGCCGATGGCCGTCTTTCGCGTGGCAGAAAGCTTATTCGCACTTTTTTGAAGTTTTGTGTGCGTCTTCTCTACGGCTGTTTGGGCTTTCGCAATGTCTTCGTCAAGGTTAAGGACGCGGCTAACTTTCACTTCAAGTTCATCGCGAATCACGATAAGTTCGGCCAACGTTTTGACTTGGTGTTTTTGTTGCAAGTGATAAAATAAGTTTAACCGCTCTCTCACTTCGTCAGCGCGCGCGTCGTCAATTTCGACGTTGTCTTGTTCGTAACTTATTTCTGAGGCCAAGTCTTTTAACTCAATATAAGCACTTTGAGCTCGTTCGCGCAATTGCTCGTAGTGAGGCGCCAATTTGCTGATAGCATTAAGGCTATTGACGGCGTTTTTGAGCAACGAGATGGCCGATTGCTCTGGATTATCGAGGTATTCGTAGGCAAGTTGTAGCCTTTCTTTTACGTCAGCGGCGTTTTCTAAAATGGTAAGCTCTTGCTCCAGCGTTTCTTGTTCGTCGGAAACAAGCCGCGCTTTATCCAATTCATCGTACAAAAACTGGTTGTAATCCGATTCTTTACGGAGCTGTGTTGCCTCGGACTTTAGTCGTTCGAGGACTTGTAATGCCTTCCGATACGCTTGAAAATCGGTATGGTATTGCCTAAGAATGGTTTCGTTTTGAGCGTAGGTATCAACAATTTGCAATTGAAATTCGTTGGAACCCAGCAACAACGTATCGTGCTGAGAGTGAATGTCCATTAATTGGCTCGTGATACGGCGAAGCGTCTCTAAATTTACGGGAGTATCATTGATGAACGCCCGAGATTTTCCCGTTGGGCTTATTTCTCTCCGAATCAGACAAGTAGTCGAAAAGTCTAGCTCTTCTTCTTCAAAAAGGTGTTCAATAAAATACCCATTCAAATCGAACGTACCTTCGATGACACATTTTTCCGAAGGATTGTAAAGTACTTTGGTGTCAGCTCGGCTTCCAAGTAGTAATCCAATCGCTCCCAACATAATGGATTTTCCCGCTCCCGTTTCACCCGTAATGATGTTAAGTTGTGAATCGGGAGTCAGTTCCAGGTGTTCGATTAATGCGTAATTTTTAATCAGTAAGTGAGCAAGCATAAAGCATATCTCGGTTGAACAGCCGCGAAGTTAGTCAACTATTCAACAAAAAGGAATGGCTTTGTGTTCGGAACTTCTTAAAAAGTAGCGGTTTTGTCGTAAATCACAGTTTCGATTTGAGTAAATGCCAATTGATGAGGGTGTTTTCGAAAATCTTGCAAAAAAAGCTGTTGATTTTCTACGCGGACACATTCGCCCAAAAACGTTTGTTTGCTTTTTAAAACAACATTGACCGTCTTTCCGATGAGCTCAGTTGCGTAGGAAGGTAGTTCAAGAAACGAAATTTTAACCAGTCTTTTGCTCATCAACGCATTAATTTACGGTACATTTCTGTTTTGGCAGGGTCGAGTTGCGAGAGGATGTTGAACGCCTTTTGGCGGTCATCTTTGCTTGCCTCGGCCATAATCTTGTAAATTTCTTCTCCTTTGGCATCAAAAAAAGAATTGATATAGACCGCCCCAGGTAGTCCTTTGCTCGCCTGCTGAACAGTATTGAGGAGGCTCATCACTTGTTGCCGGGCAGCAATAGGGTTGTCGGTAAATTTATCCAACCCAAGTCGATAATATGAGTACAGTGATTCGCGAACGGGCAGCATAATTTGGTTATTCAAATTATCAACTAGCCAGTACCGATTTCGGCGGTCACTTCCCGTCGAATTCCAGCCTGCTGGCGCACCTGAGGGGTTAATTCCTGATGCTAAGTTGGCGGCTTGCAGGGCTTTTTGTAAATAAGGATTACCACCTAGCTTACTGAATGAATCGTAGTCGACGGCCAAAATTAAATACGCATAAAATGCTAAGGTTTGAGTTAATTCGTCGCTATAGGTATTTTCATTGTAGTACATTGGATTGCTAGGGAGGTAGCTAAAATTGAAGTTACGATCAATGAAATTTAGGATTACACTTTCGTAATTCGTGCCGTATACGGGGCGAGTAGCAACGACTTGGGCCGTACCCTCGTACACACCTTGGGCAGGTGAGCGAACAAGGTTAATATTAATTTTGCACGTAATACGTTCCTCTTGGTTGAAGTTATCATTGGTCCACCGACGGGCATTCATAAAATCAGCGATTACCCCTCGTAACTGATTGAGGTTAGCGTTATCCGTATTTTGTTGGGAGAAAAGCTGATTATAATTGAGAGTAACAGTACAGTTGAGTTCTTGCGCCGATGCCGAAAAATTAGATAAAAATGCGCTGAGGGCAAAAATTAACAACCAACTATATTTTTTCATTGTAGTCATATATACTTTTTCAATTTTGAAAGACAGACCTCGGTGAATGATACTAGTTATCCTTGCAATTTTGAGACCACAAGGGTCAAAATATCTTGGGCAACCTCGTTTTTCGATTTAAGATCAAAACGGTGTACACTGGAGTCTGCTTCAATAACGGTAATTTTATTGGTATCGTATGCAAACCCAGCCCCTTTATCGTTGAGTGAGTTAAGAACAATCAAATCTAAATTTTTTGACGCTAGTTTACCAACGGCATTGTCAAATTCATTGTCAGTTTCAAGGGCAAACCCTACCATTAACTGCCCCGCTTTCTTCTGACGACCTAACGTAGCCGCAATATCAACGGTTTTTGTTAACTCAATGGCAAATTGGGCTTCCTTTTTCTTGATTTTTTTGTCAGCAGGATGAGCAGGGGTATAATCGGCTACGGCAGCCGATAAAATGATGATGTCGGCATCTAAAAATTTTGCACTTGTTGCTTCATACATTTCTTGGGCTGATTTTACTTTTATTAATCTGACTAAGCCTTCGGGCAGTGTTTGGTTCGTGGGGCCACTCACAAGTACGACCTCGGCTCCTGCAAAGGCAAACGCTTGTGCGATGGAGTAGCCCATTTTGCCCGTTGAGTGATTGCTGATGTAACGGACAGGGTCAATAGGTTCTTGGGTAGGGCCTGCGGTAATGAGCACCTTTTTACCTTTCAATGCAGGTAGTAAAGAAAAATGCTTTTCTAAAGCCAAAAAAATGTGTTCGGGTTCGGCCATTCGGCCAGTTCCTATCAAGCCACTGGCGAGTTCGCCATGCTCTGCGTCAATAAACTGATTGCCAAAAGCTTGTAGTGATTGAATATTCTTTTGAGTCGACCCGTGTTGGTACATGTCTAAGTCCATAGCTGGTGCAAAAAAAACGGGACATCGAGCTGACAAATAAACGGCAGTGAGGAGGTCGTCACACTGCCCATTTGCACATTTTGAAAGTGTATGGGCGGTGGCTGGAGCGATGACGATGGCGTCAGCCCATAAACCTAAGTCAACGTGGTTATTCCATTCGCCTGCCTCATTTTGTACAAATTCGCTTAGAGCAGGTCGTTTTGAAAGTGTAGCTAAGGTTAGCGGTGTAATAAACGTTTGAGCTGCTTGCGTCATGACGACTTGTACTTCGGCGCCTGCTTTGACCAGCAAACGAACGAGCAGGGCACTTTTGTAAGCAGCAATACTTCCCGTGACCCCAACAATTATTTTTTTGTTTTTTAAGATGGACATAGTGGCTGTTGTGAGTAAAAAGAAAGCCGCACAAATCTAAGGATTGATGCGGCCTACTACTAAGTATTTTGCAGTTGTTTATTATTTGCTGTCGTCTTCGTCGTTTGAACGCCAGTACAACTTATCTTCCATGAACTCTTCAATCGCGATGCTCGTAGGTTTTGGCTGACGCTCATAAAACTTAGAGATTTCGATTTGTTCGCGGTTTTCAAACACTTCTTCAAGGTTGTCGATACCAGATGCAAACTCAGCCAATTTATTGTTGAGTTCTTCTTTTGTTTTAGAAGCAATCTGACGGGCACGACGTGAAATAATCGACACAGACTCGTACAAGTTACCAGTTTTAGCGGCAAGTTTGTCAGTATCGCGTGTTATGATTGAAGGTGATGCAGCCATATATATAGAATTGTGAATGTTTCGAAAAGTTATTTATTCTGTGGGGTTGTCGATGACGGTGTCGAAAGCTTCCCCGTATTAGAAGTGGTATTTGCTTCTTTAGCAGCCTTTTCGGCAGCTACGATGGTTGTTAATTCCTTTTGAGAATTTTCAAAATAACGTTCTGCTTGACGTACATATTTACTTTTGGGATACTTGTCAATAAAGGCAAGATAGTATTTGTTTACGTCTTGATAGCGCTCTTTTTGTTTTTCAGAAAAACTCAATTTGGCAAGTTTGTATTGAGCATCCACTCGAAGATAGGAAAGCTCTTCGTTGTATTTTGAATCTGGAAACTCTTTTTGGTAGTTATTGATAGTCACTACTGCCGAACGGAAGTTGGCAATGTTAGCTTCGCTGGTTTGATAGTAAAGTTTAGCTTTCTCGTACGCTTTCTTCTCCAGTTTATCCCTCAATTCCAAGATAAGGGTAGTACACTCTTCGCGGAATGCGCTTTCAGGGTAGGTATTAATAAAATCCTGCAAAGCTCCAATCGCGGTCAACGTACTTGCTTGATCAAGGTTAAAGTTGGGCGAATCTTTGTAAAGCGAATAAGCGTGCATGTACAATGCTTCTTGGGCGTACTCACTTCGCTGAAACGTCTCGTAAAAGTTTTTAAACAAAAACTGCGACATGTTGTAATTGGACTGCTTAAAATTACAATAAGCATTATAGAACTGAGCCAATTCGGCTTGTCGAGCATCTTTCCCGTTTAGTAAGGGAGTAATTTCTTCAAAAAGAAGACCTGCATGGTAGTAATCAGCCTTCTTATAATATTGGAGAGCAGCCTCGTATTTTTGTTCGAGGGTTCCTTCTTTTTGAAGTTTTGAAAACTTACTACATGAACCCAAAACAAGGGTCGTTAAAAACAGGATAGTATATCCAAATAGGGTGTTACGCATAGCGGGCACAAAAATACAAAAATAGCTTTATATCTCACAACGAAATATAAAGCTAGAAAAGTATGCCTTCGATAAAGTATTCAATACCTAGTGGCGAATCAATAATTTTTTGGTTGCAGTTGCTTTTCCTTCAAGGAGGAGACGATAGAAATAAACGCCTGTAGGCATCTCACGAGTGGAAATACGAAGCTGACGATCATTTTTGTCTAATTCGTATTCTGCTATGCTGTTTCCAATTACGTTAAACAACGTAATCTTTGCTGTTCCTACTGAACCAGAAACTTGGTAATCAATTTCTGTGTAGTCATTGGCTGGATTTGGATAGGCGTTTAGAACCCGAATTTTATCACTTAAAAAAAGTAAATCTTCTGATTTTGTTTCATCAAGCGATGGACGGGAGTCAGTAGCAATAAAGCTAGCTGATTCTTTTGTCGTGCGACTTTTGTTGACAGTTGCATTTGCCGCAGTAGAAGGCGTATTAAGCATTACTGAGCGGTAATAGGCGTTAATGGCCGCACTTGGGCGCAACTTGATACTTCTATCGAGCGAACTTGGAATTTTCGTTAAAGTAGCCGCAGGTGTTTCTGCAGTTTTTTTACCGATGTTCAATCGGCTTTTGCTCCGACTGTTATCGGTTTGGGCGAATACACTGCTAAGCGTCAGTAAACTGAAGCAAGTGAGCAATGTATATGTAAGTATAGTTTTTTTCATAGCTGATCTTGGACGGAATGAGCATAGTTGGGCTCTTATGTTTGCACAAAAATATATTGAAAAAAAATGAAAATCAAAAAACAGTACTTAAAATGTTGTTAAAAATTAGTAATCGGTTGTACAATATATACGACGGAAAATCGTAGAAAAGTTTCGCCTTCATCTAAAGTTTTTTTGATTTGGGCTTAATTTTTGGTTTTACTCCTCCTTTTTTGACCGTATTTTTCGGTTTTTCGGGGGTTCCCTCTATTGGTTTGACAATGGTCGGTGGATTTGGTTTAAAGTTAGCCCTCGCAAAAATTTGCTCTTTGGTCGGTTTTTCTTTGTCGCGCCAGCTGAAACCTTCAAGTTGTTTCTCATCCATTTTGATTTTTTGAGGTGGAATAAACTGACCTTCAGGCTGCCCCACAAACTGAATTCGTTTAACTTGGTTTTGCTTAAAATTAAGGGTCATTTTCGCACATTCTACGCGGTTCATCCCCATCGGTTTAAGCGCATCGTCAGCGACGAAATACACACTTTCGCCGTTGCCTTCCACAAACACTCGTTGGAGGCGGGTGCTGTCATCAAATGAAGCCGTAATTCGCCGTCCTTTTACTTGGTTAAAATTTAGCAACGTATCTTGGGCAATTACAAACGATTTAGCCCGTAGATACATTGTGCGTAATTGTTGGTTGACCAACTGAGCCACAATGGAATCGGCTTCCATTTGATACTTTTTAGACCAAATAATTGGCTTTTTCAGAAACGTGATATTCGAATCTAATGAGTTGTAAATCAGTGAGTCACACTTGCTCTGTAAATCTTTTTTGTACAGTAAAACGTTTTTATAGCCAATGAGCTGTTTGGGCTTTTGGGTATTGGCTGTATCACTTTCGGTACTCTTTTGAACTACTTTCTGCGCGGTTGATTTCTTAGCAAGTGAGTCCGTTTTTATTTCTATCGAATACAAAGTGTCAGCGGTCATGAACAGGGTATCTTTGGAAATAACCGTACGGGTCAGGGCGTGTCCCCAAACTTTCGATTTGCCTAATTTCCCATCGTACTGCCCAAAATCACCGTTGAGAATAGTTTCGTCATTTTTGGCTACTAATTCAACTTTCCCTTTAGCAAACCCCCGTTTATTCTGATTGTCGAACGTCAACGAGTCACCCGTTAAGGTATAATCAGGGTTGTCGATGGTGGTACGAGTCCGAAAAATGGATGCGCCTGTTTCAGTATTGTATGAGCCATTTTTGGCCAATAACGTCCCGTCTTTGCTTACTACTTTGGTCAAACTCCTAAAGTCGGCTACTTTGGTCAAAGAGCTATAAATCAGCGTGTCGGTGGTAAGGGTATATTTTTTGTTGACCAGTTTAACGTCTTTGTAGTAGGTCGAAATTTTTGTTCGAGTATCGTAATAACCTTGTTTACTAGTTAACGTATTTTCGGCATCAACTGTTTTGCCTCGGTTGGGATAAAACGCAATACCGCTAGCCATATCATATTCGATTCGATTGGAACTGAGGGTACGTTTCTGGTCTTTAAGGGTAACGGTTTTCCCAGATACTTTAGCCAAACGACTGTTTCCGTAATAAAACAACGTATCACCAGTTACAGTAACGGTATCGCCTTGCAGAATTTTAACGTTCCCGTAGGCTTCGAGAGCGTTTGAAAATACATTGTGGATGGCCAAATCGCAGTGCAAAAGCGCCCCTTTGTGTTGAAACACGACCTTCCCTTTTACTCGGCGAACTTCATTACCGTCGGCTTGCTTGTAAAAAGTGATGCTATCAGCTCCTAATAAAAATACCTTTTCTTCACCTGCCACTGAGGGTGTTGGGCGTTGAGCGTACGATTGTATGGTAAAAAGAAAACCCATAAAAACAACGAGGTATTTTATTCGTAATACGCACAAAATCCCTTGAGGGTTGCAATGGGTAGAGCTAAATCTTGAAAAAATCATTGGCCGTGAAATAACAATAACGTTTTGGTTACAAAATTAGCTAAAATCAAATCGAGCTAGCATTCTTAACATACATTAACGAAAACAAACAAGCCAATAGTCGATTGTATAACGACTATTGGCTTGAAGCGTAGGCGTTGGAGAGAACTAGAACGAAGGGGCTTTTAAACGCAAACCCGCATCTTCGGCCAATCCAAAAAGTAAGTTCATGTTTTGAACGGCTTGTCCCGAAGCACCTTTTGTTAAGTTGTCTATCTCGCTCGTAATCAAAAGATTATTGCCGTGTTTTTGCAATTGAATCAAACACTTGTTGGTGTTCACCACTTGTTTTAAATCAATATCTTGCGTGGTTACGTGCGTAAAAGGATGCGATTGATAATACGACTGATAAAGGGCTACTGCCTCTTCCAAAGAACCAGTAAAACGAGTGTAAACGTTGGCCATGATACCGCGTGTAAAATCACCTCGGTACGGAATAAAGTTTACTTCTTGTCCAAAATTGGTCTGCAAACTCGCCAAACTCATCTTGATTTCTTTGAGGTGTTGGTGAGTAAAGGCTTTATAGATAGAAATGTTGTTGTTGCGCCAAGAAAAATGTGTGGTAGCACTGAGGGATTGTCCCGCCCCCGTTGAGCCTGTGATGGCACTTACGTGGATGTCGTCAGTGAGTAAACCCGCCGCCGCCAACGGCAGTAGGGCAAGCTCGATGCTCGTGGCAAAACAACCTGGATTGGCGATTTTGGTAGCGGTTTTGATGGTTTCTCGCTGGAGCTCAGGAAGTCCGTACACAAAACCGTTTGATTGGTCGCGGAAGTCAGTACTGAGGTCGATAATTTTAACAGAGGCAGGAACTGAATATTCGCTCAAGAATTTTTTTGATTCATTATGCCCCGAGCAAAGGAAAATGACGTTCAATCCTTCGATTTGGAGAAGGGTTGCAATGTCTTCGCCCGAAAAAGTTAAATCGGTGTCGCCAATCAAATCAGTATGGGTAGCGTAGACAGGTTTTCCTGCTTGGCTTTTGGAATGCGCCCAGCTAATGACGGCTTGGGGATGATTGACTAAAATTCGTAACAATTCGCCGCCCGTATAACCTGCAGCGCCGACAATTCCTACTTGTATCATTGGTGGAAGGTGAGTTTAATCGTATTCGTAGTTTATTTGGCCGCCTGCATTTCTTTTTGAAGACGCTTGGTGAGGCTTAAGCCTACTTCGTCGATTTGAGCCGCCATTATTTCATCGCCTGTTGCATTGCGTAACGTGTCGGCAACACAACCAAGCATTTCGATACAGAAACGTTTCATTTCAAACACTTCCATTTCTTTGGTCCAGAGGGGAATAAACAAGGTGCCTTTGTGAAACTGATCCCAAACACCTACGGCAATGGCTTTGGTTTCTTCTAAGCCTTCATTAGGATTGTCGGTTGCTTCCCAGTAAATTTTTTCAGGGATTCGTTCAGCATCTTGCTCGATGGTGAATTTTATTTCTTTTTGTGACATGCGAATTAAAAATAGTTGGGGCGTAAAATTACGTAAAATCAGTAAAGAAAAGGTGTTGATAGTTGCCTACCAACACCTTCACGAACGCAGAAACGTTCGGTTAAATTCAATTAATTGACCGATAGTGAAGTATTTTCCTTCTTTTCGTCAGGTAAAATAAATTGCATTGGATTCTTCACTTTTTCGGGTAACAAAGCAATGGCCAACACGTCTTGAACCGTATCCACGTAGTGGAACGTCAAGTTTTTGATGTAATTAGCGTTTATTTCTTCGACGTCTTTACGGTTTTTTGAGCACATGATGATGTCTTTAATCCCTGCACGACCCGCCGCCAGAATTTTTTCTTTGATACCACCTACTGGTAATACTTTACCGCGTAGCGTGATTTCGCCCGTCATCGCCAAATGAGGTTTAATGCGGCGTTGGGTGAAAATGGAGGCAATTGAAGTCAACATCGTAATCCCTGCCGACGGGCCATCTTTCGGAACGGCTCCCGCAGGAATATGGATGTGTAAATCGTAGTTATGGAAAATGCGGTAGTCGATTTCCAAATCATCCGAATGCGCTTTGAGGTAAGAAAGGGCCGTAACTGCCGACTCTTTCATCACGTCACCGAGTTGTCCCGAAAGCGTCAATCCTCCTTTACCACGACTCAAGCTTGATTCGATAAAAAGAATTTCGCCCCCAACCGACGTCCACGCCAAGCCAGTTACAATGCCAGCGGTGTCGTTTCCTTGATAAGAGTCTTTGTCAAAAATTTCGGCACCGAGCCATTTTTCAATGTGTTCTGCTTTCACCACTTTTGGATAGTCTTCTTCCAAGGCAATGGACTTGGCAATTTTACGGACGAGTGTCCCTATTTTTTGCTCAAGATTACGAACGCCAGATTCACGCGTGTAGTTCTCAATCACTTTGACCAACGCTTTGTCATCCACCGAAAACGTTTTGGTTTCTAGCCCGTGGTCTTTGCGTTGTTTGGGAACGAGGTATTTTTTGGCAATCTGTAATTTCTCTTCCACCGTATAGCCTGTCAACTCGATGATTTCCATACGATCACGAAGGGCAGGGTGAATGCTTTCTAGTGAGTTGGCGGTAGCAATAAACATTACCCGCGACAGGTCATATTCTACTTCTAAGTAGTTGTCATTGAAAGCATTGTTTTGCTCTGGGTCAAGCACTTCTAATAGAGCAGAGGCTGGGTCTCCTCTAAAATCAGAGCTTACTTTATCAATTTCATCCAAGATAAAAACGGGGTTAGAAGAACCCGATTTTTTGATATTTTGGATGATTTTTCCTGGCATTGCTCCAATGTACGTCTTGCGGTGGCCACGAATCTCGGCTTCATCGTGCAAACCACCCAGCGCCATACGGATGTATTTACGCCCAAGTGCCTTGGCAATGGATTTCCCCAGAGACGTTTTACCTACCCCTGGAGGGCCATACAAGCACAAAATAGGCGCTTTGAGGCTATTTTTTAATTTAAGAACCGCAAGGTATTCGATGATGCGTTCCTTTATTTTTTCTAAGCCAAAGTGGTCGGCATCAAGAATTTTTTGTGCGCGTTTTAAGTCAAAATTATCTTTGGTGTATTCACCCCAAGGAAGGTCTACCATCAATTCAAGATAGTTGAGCGTCACGGGGTAATCAGGCGCCATTGGGTTGATGCGCTGAAGCTTTTGAGATTCCTTATCAAAGTGCTTTTTGACGTTTTCGGCCCATTTTTTCTTTGAAGCGCGGAAACGGATGTCTTCTAGTTCGCGCTCGGGAGTTTCCAAACCAAGCTCATCTTGAAGTACTTTGATTTGCTGGCGTAAGAAATAATCGCGTTGTTGCTGATCGATGTCCGAACTTGCTTTTGACTGAATATCGCGTTTTAATTCAAGCATTTGAATTTCGCGCATCATCAGTTCAAGCAATTTGTTCGCTTGGTCGGCAATCGTTACTTTTTCTAATAAATCCTGTTTTTCAGAAACTTCCGCATTAAGATTTGATGACAAGAAGTGCGTCAAAAAAGTAGGACTCTCGATGTTGTCCAACGCAATACGTGCCTCTTGAGGAATATCTGGATTGAGGCGTAAGATTCGGTGCGCCGAGTCGCGAAGTGACTGAATCAGTGCTTTAGATTCTTTTTTATTTTGATTGGGAAAATAATCTTCAATCGGAGTCACTTTCGCAATCATGTACGGCTCTTCGCGCACGTAATCAGCTACTTTGAAACGCTGACGTCCTTGAAGGATAATAGTGGTATTGCCATCGGGGAGCGTAATCATCTTAATGATATAGCCCATCGTGCCTATTTCGTATAAATCAGTACTTGTCGGTTCTGCTTTATCTTGATTTTTTTGGGCAATAACCCCAATAATTCGATCGCCTTTGTACGCTTTTTTAACTAACCGAATTGATTTTTGCCGACCAACAGTCACAGGAATGACCATGCCCGGAAAAAGAACCGTATTTCGGAGGGGAAGAATGGCAAGCTCATCAGGCATTTCAATAGGTTCTTCTTCGCCTTCAGGGCCCCCTAGTGGAAGAATTTCTAGGTTGTCAAGGTCTGAATCCGCCAACATTAGCCGAGTATATAGTTCGTTTGGGTCAATTTTCATATTTAAGCTGTCATTTTGACAGTGGAAGTTTAAAAACTTAAAATAACAAAATTTTACTATTAGACTGAAACTTACGAGAAGGTATTGGTGCTTAATTAAAAAATTTGTTATTTTAATTACTTATAAAATTACGTACATCAAGCAATTTTAGTGCAAAACTACTCAATTGTTTTGGGGCTTAGGAGAAATAAATAACGAACGCGCACGCAAAAGGCAAAAATTTTACTACCAATAGATTAAAAATCATAGTAGCAAAGAAAGCCCCCGGAAGTCCGAGGGCTTTCGTGATTTTCTAGTATGGAATCGGGGATGATTACATCATGCCACCCATGCCACCACCGTGACCATGAGCACCTGCTCCAGCACCAGCGTTTTCTTCTGGCTCGTCAGCAATCATACACTCAGTTGTCAACAACAAACCTGCGATTGACGCTGCGTTTTCAAGAGCCAAACGAGTTACTTTTTTAGGGTCGATGATACCTGCGGCGAAAAGATCTTCGTAAGTATCGTTTTTCGCATTGTATCCAAATCCACCTTTTTCGTCTTTGATTCGGTTGATTACCACTGAACCTTCGCCACCAGCGTTAGCAACGATGGTGCGGAGTGGAGACTCCAACGCTTGACGGATGATGTTGATACCTGTGATTTCGTCGTCGTTAGCACCTTGAACGGCATCCAACGCAGAGATTGCACGGATAAGCGCAACACCACCACCTGTTACGATACCTTCTTCTACCGCAGCGCGAGTTGCGTGAAGGGCGTCATCTACGCGGTCTTTCTTCTCTTTCATTTCAACTTCAGTAGCAGCACCGATATAAAGAATAGCAACACCGCCTGACAATTTGGCCAAACGCTCTTGCAATTTCTCACGATCGTAATCAGAAGTAGTGATTTCGATTTGCGCTTTGATTTGGTTCACACGTGCCTTGATATGCTCTTGGTCACCTGAGCCATTTACGATTGTTGTGTTGTCTTTGTCAATGATGATTTTTTCGCAGTGACCTAGGTAAGAAAGGTCTGCGTTTTCCAATTTGAATCCACGCTCTTCAGCAATTACTGTTCCGCCAGTCAAGATAGCGATGTCTTCCAACATAGCTTTACGACGGTCACCGAAACCTGGAGCTTTCACGGCACATACTTTCAATGCACCACGGATTTTGTTTACTACCAACGTAGCTAATGCTTCGCCGTCTACGTCTTCAGCAATGATCAACAACGGACGACCTGTCTGAGCTACACCTTCCAATACTGGCAACAATTCTTTCATTGAAGATACTTTCTTCTCAGAAATCAAGATGAAAGGTTTCTCCAATTCAGCTTCCATTTTTTCCGCGTTTGTCACGAAGTATGGTGACAAATAACCACGGTCAAACTGCATACCTTCTACTGTTTTTACTTCAGTTTCAGTACCGCGTGCTTCTTCTACTGTGATAACACCCTCTGTACCTACTTTTTTCATCGCATCCGCAATCATGTTACCGATTTCTTCGTCATGGTTCGCTGAGATTGTAGCTACCTGAGCGATTTTGCTGAAATCGTCACCCACTGTTTGTGCTTGTGATGCAAGATTGGCAGTAACTGCTGTAACAGCTTTGTCGATACCACGCTTCAAATCCATTGGATTAGCACCTGCTGCTACGTTTTTAGAACCGATAGCATAAATAGCTTGTGCCAATACCGTTGCAGTAGTTGTTCCGTCACCCGCAGCATCGGCAGTTTTAGAAGCAACTTCTTTTACGAGTTGTGCACCCATATTTTCCATTGCATCTTTCAATTCGATTTCTTTCGCTACTGTTACACCATCTTTAGTGATAGCAGGTGAACCGAATTTTTTGTCGATGATAACGTTACGACCTTTTGGGCCTAAAGTTACTTTTACTGCGTTTGCAAGCGTATCAACACCTTTCTTGATTTTGTCGCGTGCTTCTGTATCGAAGAATATTTTCTTTGCCATTGTTTTACAATACGTTAATTGTTAATTGTTATTGGTTAATAGGGGTAGATGGGTTATCTGTTAGAAGTTAATAGTGCTGTATCATTAACTATTAACAAACAACGATTAACTCCTTTTAGATAATAGCGAAAATGTCAGATTCGCGCATGATAAGATACTCTTGGCCGTCAACTGTGATTTCAGTACCAGCATACTTACCATACAAAATAGTGTCACCTACTTTTACTGTAAGGGGTTCGTCTTTTTTACCAGGACCTACCGCAACTACGCTACCACGTTGTGGTTTTTCTTTCGCAGTATCAGGGATGATAATACCAAATGCAGTTTTTTCTTCGGCAGGTGCGGCTTGTACCAACACGCGGTCAGCTAATGGTTTAACTTTTACTTCTGACATGATTATCAGGGGTTTTGATGGTTTTACAACTATATAGAACTTAGTACTAAGTTTTGTCGACAGTTTTTATTCATATTCTATGCCAGCCCTAAAATTGGAATTATGTCTGCCATTTTTGCAGTTTTTGAGGTGTGTAGTTTGTGAAAGCTGACAATATCAAAATATTCGTTGGATGTATTTAAAAAAGTATGGATATTATTTGGCTGTATTGCTTTTTTTTGTAATTTGGGTCAGCGAAAGAGAATGGCTGCGCAGGTCTTACACTCCAGCTTTTACGATTGCATCTGGATAAATATCGGCGTGTTTTCAATCAGTGAATGTAATTAGATATGAAAAAATTGAATCATGACTGGCTCACCGAAGGTTGGATTGACTTTGAGTATAAAAGGTATATGTTAATGGCTTATTTACAGGGAGTTAATGCGAAATTTGACGCGCTTAAACTTTACCCAGATTTGCCCGAAGTTGAAAAACATGTAAAGCAATCTCAACAATTTTTATACAATAAAAAGCAATTTTTAGACTCACTTCGTAAGCGGATTGTGGGGGTAGACGTGCAAAAAATGGAATTTTTGTATGAACAAGTGGAACAAAGTGAAGAAATGACAGAAATTGACAGCATTCTGACGTATTCTCTGCCACTTTTTCAGCAAACGCTGACACGAGGACAAAACCAATCTGCCGATATAGAGTCGCAGTTGGTAGTATCTCCCGTCGGAATTGTGCCCTTGTACCTCAAAGAAGGGTATTTGTTTATTTATCGAACCTCCCAAAAGGCAACGGATATTTACCAATACACAATTCGCTTGTTTGATACAGTCGAGTATCAGCCCGTGAAGACAAAATACATTGAGTCGGTTTCTAAAAACGTTTCGACAACGTTTGAACATTTGAAGCTTATTCTTATCCAAAAGCGGCGTGAGTTGCCCAACCCCGCCACATATCTGGTGGAATCGCCCGTCGATTATCCTGTGCAAGAAACTTTGCTGCCGTTGGCAAAACAAATGGTATATCGAATGATTTGCCAATCGGAAAAGCCTGTTGCCTGAGTTATGAAAGTGCTCGTACAAACCGCCGAACCGATTCCATAAAAATGGGTTCGAGATGAGGAAGCTGTGGCTTGGGTTGTGTTATAATTGAAATGAGCAAAAAACCGTAAGTTAGGCTCCACCATTCGTAAAAAGTTTTGGAAATGGCGTCGGCTGAGCGGGGGCGAATGTGGGCAAAGGCCTCCCATACGGGGTGGGTATTGAGCATGGCAAACTCGTTTTGGTACGCCTGCTTTGATTGGCACTGTGCCCCCTCAATATTGAACATGACTTGAAATACTTCTGTTTGTTCAAGGGCAAAACGCCATTGGATTTGGGCAAATTCTACGATTAATTTTTCGGGATTTCGGTACAAGGTTTTGAGTTTTTGCAATTCCTCGTGCAGGTACGTGAAGCCTTCGTTTCGAATCGTTTCCAGAATTTTATCTTTATTGTCAAAATATTCGTACAGCATAGGAGGGCTATACTCAACCACGTCGGCTATTTTTCGGATAGAAACGGCGCCCCATCCTTCTTCTTTTGCAATATCGCGAGCGGTTTTTAAAATGTCGGCGCGCAGTTGTTTGCGCATTCGTTCCTTACGTTCGATTATTCCCATTGAAATCAGTAAATTTTTGCTCGATAAAGGTATTTCTTCGAAAGTTTACACTGTTAAATTTTTTACAAGAAATAGTTTAAAGGCATTAATTCCAAATCAACGGCCATAAATAAAGCCTCGTAATGGCTTGATTACGAGGTTTTATATGTCGAATAAGTAGTTGCTTAGAGAGCTTCTAACGTTGCCTTGATGGCTCCAAAGTCGGGTAAGTTACCCGCGCTTTCTAGGACTTCAGCGTATTGAATAACTCCTTCTTGGTCGATGACAAAGGCAGCACGTTTTGCTACGCCGTTCATGCCAAACACAAAGTTTTCGCAGAATACACCATAGTCTTGAATCATTTTTTTGTTAAAATCTGATAGCAAATCGAACGTGTAGTTTTGTTCTGTACGGAACTTGCCCAAGCTAAAAATAGAATCAATCGAAACACCCAAAACTTCGGCATTGAGGCGAGTGTAATATTCGATGTTATCGCGCATGGTGCAAAGCTGCGTTGTACATACGCCTGTGAAAGCCAACGGAAAAAAGTGAATGATTAGGTTTTTGCCTTTAAAGTCGTCGAGCGACACTTCTTTCTTCTCGGTATTGAAGAGTTTAAAATCGGGAGCTTTGTCTCCTTTTTGTAATGCCATGGTAATTGTTGGTTTGATTTGTTTCGGCAAAAATAGAAATACCCTTTGAAAACTTGACAAATGCGTAAATGTTCGTAATTATGCCGAAAAAAATCACCATTTTACTAAACACCAACCACTCACACAAAATGCAGACCATTTGGGGAATCGACCTCGGCGGAACAAAAATCGAGGGAGTCGTTTTATCATCACCTTCTCCTGATTCAGTTATTATTCGGAAACGTATTGACACTGAGGCGTATAAGGGTTATGGCCATATCACCAATCAGATAGTAAGACTTATTAAAGAACTAGAAGCTGAGACAGGCTACCAAGCCGAGGCTGTCGGGGTGGGTACGCCAGGGACAGTCGAGCCTTCGTCGGGGTTGATGAAAAATTGTAACACGACTTGCCTCAACGGGATGCCTTTGCGGAGTGATTTAATAGGTACGCTTGGAGTACCCGTTGAAATTGCCAATGATGCCAATTGTTTTGCCTTGGCCGAAGCAACGATGGGAATTGTCCCCGATGTCGTTCCAACGTTTAACTGTGTCTTTGGCGTCATAATGGGGACAGGTGTAGGAGGAGGAGTTGTTTTGAAAGGAAAAGATGGCCAGGCGTTTGTGCTGAATGGAGTGCAAGGAATCGGGGGAGAATGGGGGCACAATGAGCTAGAATCCAATGGATATGACTGCTATTGCGGCAAAAAAGGATGTGTAGAACAAGTACTTTCGGGGCCTGCGTTGCAGCGCTATTATGCCCAAATAAGTGGTCAACAGATGACGATGAAAGAAATTATGAGTCGTTTTCAGGCGGGTACTGATCAATACGCTGCTCAGACCGTTGATCGAATGTTGGAACATTTTGGGAAAGCGGTTTCGGTGTTGATGAATATTCTTGACCCTGACGCGATTGTGTTGGGAGGGGGCGTCGGAAACATAGACTTGCTTTATACAGAAGGAGTTGAGCGGGCCAAAAAATATATTTTTAACAGTGGAAAAGTCGAAACCAAAATACTACGCCCTAAGTTAGGTGATAGTGCAGGTGTGTTTGGGGCGGCGATGTTAGTGGGGTAGTTGCAACAATTTAAAACAGTAAAGCGTACGTATTTAAAAAGTAATCTATGAATTATTGGTTGGTCAAGTCAGAGCCCTTTGTGTACAGTTGGAATGATTTTGTGAAGGCAGGGAAAAGCGTTTGGGATGGTGTTCGAAATTATCAAGCGCGTAACAACCTCCAAGCAATGAAAGAAGGAGATTGGGTTCTGTTTTATCACAGCAACGAAGGAATGGAAGTAGTCGGGATTGCACAAGTCTCAAAAGAAGCATATCCCGATCCGACGACGGATGACGCACGCTGGGTAGTAGTAGAGCTTACTCCCGTCCAACCTTTGGTAAAACCTGTGACATTGAAGCAAATTAAAGCAGATAATAGATTGGATCAAATAGCGTTAATTAGGCAATCTCGATTGTCGGTAATGCCTATCCGACCCGAAGAGTTTGATGTCATACTAAGTTTAAGCCAAAATGAAAGCACATAAAAACAGGTCCATTGTGGACAGCCCAAAATGGGTTTTTAGCCTACTCTTTATTTCGTTGTGGGGAGCATTCTCGACGGTGTTAAATGCCCAAACGATAAAACGCGTTGAGTTGCCCATGGTTGGGTCAAGCGAAGCTTATCATACTATTTCGTTGGGGGCAAAAGGGGTAATTTTGATTTCTCAAATTGCTAAAAATGCCTTTAATGTTCAGAAGTTAAACGCAAATTTAGACCGTGATTGGAGTCTGAACGGAACTATTGAAGATAACCTCGATTTTATCAAGTCTTCGTACGATGGACAGTCGGTTTATCTACTGTTCACTCGGAGCCGTACTGATTTTTACCAAGTGGTTAAAATTGGCTTGGCGGGGTATATGGAAACGTTCTACTTGTCTTCCGTTGATAAGTTTCAAATTACTGATTTTCAGACGCTAGGTTACTCCGTGTTTATGGCGGGGACGGTGCGTGACGAGCCCATGTTGCTGTATACCAATTTAGCATCAAAACAAAGCAAAGTGCTAGCAGGTGTTACCCAAGCCAATACTGTGATTCAGTCGGTGGATGTAGATACAATGCGTCACGTGGTGAATGTGTGCTATGCTGCTCGGAAAGGGAAAGAAATCAAACTCATTTCACGGACTTTCGACGAATATGGCCAAGCTATCGGTCAAGTAACAATTAGCCCAGAACCCGATTATTCGTTGTTAAATGGCCGTTTGTTTATGCTCAATGATTCCACTCAACTGATGATTGGTACGTATGGGTTCAGAAACATGCAAGGCAACAATAATAGTGCTTCGCAAGGGTTGTTTTTGAGTAAAATTGTGTACGACGAGGTAGAGTTTACGCAGTACCATAGTTTTACCGACTTTAAGAATTTCTTCAATTTTATGTCGGAACGAGAGCAAGAACGAATGCAGCGGAAGATTGAACGAAAGAAGGAAAACGGGGATGATGTTAAGTTAAACTACCGATTGTTGGTCCATGAAATTATCGAGCAGAATGGTAAGTATTTGATTTCGGGAGAAATATTTTACCCAGAGTACAAAAACAACAACCTTGGCCCCTACGGAACTAGCTCTTGGTGGGGCTCTCCAATGATGTCATCGTGGAATTACGGTGGGCTAGGGATGTATCCCACTATGGGGCTCCTAAATCCTTACTATTGGGATCCTTGGTTGGGCGCTCGCCGAATGAATAACGGTCAGATATTCAACGGATTTGTTTATACTCATGCCATTGTGGCAGGTTTTAGCGCTAAGGGTGATTTGTTGTGGGATAACTCGCTTGCTTTTGAGAATGTTAGAAGCATGGAGTTGAAAGAAAAAATGAGGGTTAAACCGAATGAAGATCAGACAGTTTCGATGTTTTACAGCAACCGTGGTGCCATTAAAGCTAAAGTATTTGACCGTGATAAAGTATTGGAAGATTTACGCCCAATACCCATTATGACGGCTGATTTGGGGGATAAAGTTCGCCAAACGTCAACCGATGAAGTGGTGTATTGGTACGATAACTATTATTTAGCGTTTGGTTATCAGCGAATTATTGGGGACGATGGCCGCCGAAATGTCTTCTACCTAAACAAGATTTCTTTCTAATTTTGTTGGATAAATTAAAAGGTAACTCTGCAACGGAATGAAAATTCCAGTTTGCAGAGTTACTTTTGTGTTTGAATCATCCTAAAAAGCCCTTCGTACAATGGGCTGACGACTATTATATGCAACTTTTGACTCCTCTTCACTGGAAAGAATACGAACTGATTGACAGCGGAAATTTTGAAAAATTAGAACGCTTTGGGGCGTATGTGTTGGCACGGCCAGAGCCACAGGCCATTTGGGACAAATCCCTTTCTGATAATGAATGGAAACAAATGGCGCAGGCAACTTTTCTGCGTGATAAAGGTTCGCCAGAAAAAGGAGTGTGGAAACTTGCGCCCAATATGCCCGAAAAATGGTGGACGCAGTACCGCCACGGCGGACTAAATTTGCGTTTAAAGTGTTCACTAACTTCCTTCAAACACGTCGGAATTTTTCCCGAGCAGGCGGCCAATTGGGATTATTTAGATACTAAACTCCGCGCAATGAAGGTGGAGCGCCCGACGGTGCTCAATTTGTTTGCTTATACGGGGGCAGCTTCGGTGGCGGCTCGCCAAGCAGGGGCCGACGTAACGCACGTTGATTCGGTAAAACCCGTAGTGACTTGGGCGCGCGAAAATATGGAAGGCAGCGAAACGGACAACATCCGATGGATGGTGGAAGATGCCTTTAAGTTTGTGCAACGAGAAGTGCGCCGTGGTAAAAAATACAATGGATTGATTCTGGACCCTCCCGCCTACGGTCGTGGCCCTTCGGGCGAAAAATGGGTGTTGGAAGAGCAATTGAACGATTTGCTAAAATCGTGTGCGGAATTGCTTGATAACCAAGATTTTGTTTTTATTTTGAACTTGTACTCACTCGGTTTCTCGGCGTTGATGGCCGAAAACTTGGTGCTTGATAGTTTCGGGGACGTTCCTAATGCGGAGAGTGGTGAACTCTTTTTGCCTGACCGCGCCAAACGCAAGCTGCCTTTGGGTATTTTTTATCGTTTTGCGAGTGTGTAATACCAGAACCTTCCCGAAAGTTCAAAACGTTCGGGAAGGTAGATAACTTTCGGGTGGTTGATTTATCCAATTTTAATCTCCATCGAACGGCCATTTTTACGACTTTCTTCGGCCATAAAACCCATCAAATGACTCTCAATTGAGGCTTCGATGGTAGAGGTAAGCAATGCAGGGTTATTTTGAGAAACGGCCTGCACAAAGTTTTGCATTAAGCCATGATCACCACCTCCGTGGCCCGAGTTATTAAACTCTTTTTGAGCACTTGCTTTCCAAATCGTTACTTCTTTGGTTCGAAAATCAGTGACTCTGATGAGGTCGTTGTCACCTTCTATTTCGCCCATGCTGAACATAACGCGGGTTTTACGCGCTTCCCAACCCGTGAACGCTTCGAGGCCAAACGTGGCCAAAACGCCTTTGTCAAACTGATAAATGCTGGTATAATGGTCGGGTTGGTCGTTGTTCATTTTATAAACACAACGGCCATAATTGGAGGTTTTTAAACGTTCCAAAATCGCAGGCCCTTGCAAGGCGGGGTCTTCGGGTACGTCCAAAACGTGGATACGTTTTTTCTGTTCGTAATACACTTTTATGGCCGAAAACGGGCATTCCCGTTCTACTTTACAGCCTTCTACGCAGCGCTCGGTACTACCTGCGGGGGCGTTTTCGGCTTTAAACCACTTGAGGTTGCCGTAGGCCGAAACGGTTTTGGCGGGCTTATTGGCAATCCAACGCATGATGTCGAGGTCGTGGCAGGATTTGGCCAAAATAATGGGGTTCGTTTTTTTCGATTCGTGCCAATTCCCGCGTACGTAGGAGTGCGCCATGTGGACGTGCTCGATGCCTTCGAGGTGGTTGATGCTAATCATTTCGCCCAAATCTCCCGAGGCGCACAGCTCTTTTAGTTTTCGGAAATACGCGGTATAGCGCAAAACGTGACAAACCGCAATGATGCTTTTTGATTTTTTGGCAGCGGCCAATATCTCCAAACACTCTTGCATGGAGGGCGATATTGGTTTTTCGAGCAATACGTGGTAGCCCATCTTCAACGCCTGAAGGGCAGGGCCATAGTGAAGCGTATCGGGGGTAGAAATGATGATGGCATCCGCAAACTTGGGGACCTTAAACACATCTTCCCAGGTGGTAAAACGATGGTTGGCTTCTATTCCGTGGGTTTTGGAAAAACGCTCGTTTCTAAACTCGTTCGGTTCGGCCACGCCTACCATTTTAACGTCATTGGGGTACGCAACGGCATAACGTCCATAGACATTTCCACGGTTTCCTGCTCCCAATACGATGGCCGTAATGGGCTGGGCAATGGAAATATAATGAGGGTTAGGGGAGAACGTAATTTCTTTTACGGTGGTAGCTTCTGCGGAGGTTCCGACGGCGGTAGCACCCGCTGTGAGGCCAATAGCTTTTAAGACAGAACGACGATTAAGGGTTTGCATAAGAATCATCAAGTAGTAGATAGACTGGGAAATATGGTATCTAAAGTATCGAATTCTACGGGATTAACCAAAGAATGAGAAAAAAACAAAACCATCAGTAATAAACGTCGGATATTGCTTTTCTAACGTAGTACTTATCAGAAAATCAGCAACTAAAACGCTTACTCATTATGTCTTTCCTTAACATTGATTCGGTCAAAGAACGTACGTTTGATGCCATTGTGGTGGGCTCAGGAATCAGTGGAGGTTGGTCGGCCAAAGAGCTTTGCGACCACGGCCTCAAAACGTTGGTCTTGGAACGCGGTCGTGACGTCAAACACGTGACCGATTACCCTACGACCCTCAAAAATCCGTGGGAGTTTCCGCATTTAGGAACGTTGCCCAAAGAAGTTACCGACGCCAACCCCATTGCGAGCCGTTGTTATGCGTTCGGTGAAGATTCGGCGCATTTTTTTGTGAAAGACAACGAACACCCGTACATTCAAGACAAACCTTTTGACTGGATTCGAGGGTACCAAGTAGGTGGAAAATCGTTGATGTGGGCACGAGGAACGCAGCGTTGGTCGAAGTACGATTTTGAAGGCCCTGCCCGCGATGGTTTTGCCGTAGAATGGCCGATTTCCTACGCCGAGTTGGCACCTTGGTACAGTCATGTAGAAATTTTTGCGGGGATTTCGGGAAATAAAGATGGATTAGCACAATTGCCCGATGGGGAGTTTTTGCCGCCTTTTGAACAAGCCTGCGTGGAGAAACACTTTGGTCAACAGATGGCCAAGCATTATAAGGGAGCTCGTCCCGTGATTGTGAGCCGTTGTGCGCATTTGACCAAACCCCAACCGATTCATTATAAACAAGGCCGAGCACAGTGTCAGCAGCGCGATTTGTGCGTGCGGGGCTGTCCGTACGGAGGGTATTTTAGTAGTAATTCCTCGACCTTACCTTGGGCAGCACGGACGGGAAAAATGACTCTTCGACCGCATTCGGTTGTACATTCGGTGATTTATGACGAAAAGCTGGGAAAAGCGACGGGCGTGCGGGTGATTGATGCCAACACCAAAGAGATGATTGAGTATTATGCCAAAATCATTTTCCTAAACGCCTCGACGTTGAATACCAACTTGATACTGTTGAACTCTACGTCCAATCGCTTTCCGAATGGTTTGAGCAACGACAACGGCTTGTTGGGGAAATACATTTCTTTCCACAACTTCCGAACCACCATCTTTGGCGAATACGAAGGGCTTTTGGATACGACTCAGGAGGGAACACGCCCTGGAAGTAGCTATATCCCCCGTTTTAGGAATGTGTTTCAGCAAGAAAAAACGGACTTTTTGCGGGGCTATGCCGCAGGTTTTTCGGGCGAACGCGTGATGGATTATGACACATCGGGCATGGGTGAATCCCTGAAAACCAATTTGGCCAATCCCAAATATGGCAACTGGCGCGTAGGCTCTTGGATGATGGGCGAGACGATTCCGAAAGAAAGTAATTTTGTGACGTTGGACAAAAATCAGAAAGATGCGTGGGGGATTCCGTTGTTGAGAACTTCGGTCGCTTACGACCAAAACGACGATAATATGGTCAAAGATTTTCACGAACAAATGACCGAAATGCTGACGTTGGCAGGTTTTAAAAACATAAAAACGAACGATGTACCTAGCAAAGCTCCAGGGTTGGATATTCACGAAATGGGCGGGGTGAGAATGGGGAAAGACCCCAAAACCTCGCAGTTGAACAAATGGAATCAGTTGCACCACTGTAAAAATGTCTTTGTGACCGATGGCGCGTGTATGACTTCCAACTCTACCCAAAATCCGTCGCTTACGTTTATGGCGATTACGGCACGAGCCACCAACTACGCAGTGAAACAGTTGAAGGCAAAGAATTTGTAATATGGAGGAGGGGCTCAATAAAATCAACCATTGTTACTTATCTTTGTAACAGTAACCCAGTAAAATTGGCTTTAAATGTAGCATTATGGCTCAAATTGATAAATCATTTGGTGATTGTACTTTGCTCTATCTCGAAAAAACATTTGGATTAGTGCAAGTGGATACGTTACCTAGCCTTACTAGCTGGCTACAACATGCGCAACAAATGGAGCTATCTGACTTTGAAAATGAAGATTTGGCTCTTTTTCAGAGTTTGTTGAGCGATAATATTTTACATTGGAACGAACAAGAGCTATCCCTTCATTTTATCGGACCCATGTTTTCGTTGGTACGTTTTACCAATCGTCAGCATTACTTTAATCTTTTTGCTGAGCGGCCCATCGAAACTATCGTCGAAGATCTGAATCATCAATCCATTCGCTTGTACGGTAAACCTGACGGGCTGATTGCCACGGGCTACCGAGAACCTGAGTCGCCTTTTTTTTGCTTTACGGAATATAAAAAACACCGAGAACCCAACGGCGAACCCGAAGGGCAATGTTTGTCGGCGATGCTGGCGGGGCAGGCTATTAATCAAAAACCTGAGCAAGCCATGTATGGTTGCTTTGTGATGGGGCGAGACTGGTATTTTATGACCTTAGAAAATCAGTCGTACTGTTTATCGCGAGGCTATGATGCCACTACAGAACATCTCTACATAATTTTCAAAATGCTCAAAGCTTTGAAAGAAACCATTAAAGTGCTTACCTCCTAATTTTTTTCGATTATGATATCATCAAAAAAGCCGTTTGCAATCGCAAGCGGCTTTTTGCTTTCAACCCTTTAAGATTCCCAAAAACTAGTACTATGTCAATAGTAATGATTGTTGATGAAGTGATTTGTGGCTACAAAGGTAGGGCTAGATAATGGCATAAAGGAGAGAAATGTTGGCAACTTGGTATAGAGAGATTTTTGAGGGCTTTGGCCTTGCATTGAAAGTATGAAACAGGGCCAAAACACTTTTATAACAAACCTTTGTTGTAAGAAGTATGTCAAATTTTAACATAGATTCAATCAAAGAACGCACGTTTGATGCGATTGTGGTAGGGACAGGAATAAGTGGCGGCTGGGCGGCCAAAGAACTTACCCAAAAGGGACTGCGTACGCTGGTATTGGAGCGCGGACGGGATGTGAAGCACGTGGTTGATTACCCCACGGCCATGAAAAACCCTTGGGAGTTTCCGCATTTGGGGGATGTGCCTTTAGAACTGAAACAAAGAAGCCCAGCGTCGAGTGGGCACTATATTTTCAAAGAACCTACATTGCATTTTGTGGTGAAAGACTTTGAACATCCCTTTGTCCAAGAAAAACCCTTCTCGTGGATGCGTGGGTATCAAGTGGGTGGGCGCTCGCTGTTGTGGGCGCGGCAGGCGCAACGTTGGTCGGATTTTGACTTTGAAGGTCCTGCCCGCGATGGTTTTGCGGTTGATTGGCCCATTCGTTACAAAGACATTGCGCCTTGGTATAGCTACGTCGAAAAATTTGCGGGTATTTCGGGAAATAAAGATGGGTTGCCCAACCTTCCCGATGGTGAGTTTTTGCCACCGCACGAGTTAAACTGCGTTGAAAAGCATTTTAGTCAACAAGTAGCCAAAAATTACAACGATCGCCAAATTATCATTGGTCGTACAGCAAATCTATCTCAAGCCAAACAAATTCACCACGATCAAGGCCGTACCCAATGCCAACATCGGGTGCTGTGTGAGCGCGGTTGTCCGTACGGGGGGTATTTTAGCAGCAATTCTTCGACGCTACCGTGGGCGATGAAAACGGGAAAAATGACCCTCAAACCTCATTCCGTAGTGCATTCGTTGATTTATGATGACAAATTGGGCAAGGCAACGGGTGTGCGGGTGGTAGATGCCAATACCAAACAAATGACGGAATACTACGCCAAGGTGATTTTCTTAAACGCTTCGGCGCTTAATTCCAATTTGATTCTGCTAAACTCTAAGTCTAATCGTTTTCCGAATGGTTTTGGCAACGACAGTGGAGTGTTGGGCAAGTATATTGGTTTTCACAATTACCGTGGTCGAGTATCGGCCGAATTTGATGGTTATCACGATTCCACGTACGAAGGAAAACGCCCGAACGGCGCTTATTTGCCGCGTTTTAGAAATGTGACCAAGCAAGAAACTGATTTCTTGAGAGGATATGCGGCCTCGATTAGCGCCTCTAAACTAGGTAACTCGACCGAAAATAGCTGGGGAGAAGACCTTAAAAATACCCTTGCAACACCTTCCACCTCGGGTTGGAGTATCGGGGCGAACATGATGGGGGAGGTGTTGACCAAAGAAAGTAATCACGTACGCTTGCATTCGGATTTGAAGGATGACTGGGGCATTCCACAAATGGTCATGTCGGTCGATTTTGACGATAATGACATGAAAATGGTGAAAGATTTCTACGAACAGTTTTCCGAAATGTTTGCCAAATCAGGGTTCATCAATATCAAAACTGCCGATACCAAACGCGTACCAGGCAATGAAAACCACGAAATGGGTGGCATTCGGATGGGAAATAATCCTAAAACGTCGATGTTGAACCGCTGGAATCAAATGCACGCCTGTAAAAATGTGTTTGTCACCGACGGCGGGTGTATGACTTCAACTTCGACGCAAAACCCATCACTGACCTACATGGCACTTACCGCCCGCGCGGTGGATTATGCCGTGAAGGAGTTTAAAAAAGGGAATTTGTAACAGTACGCAGCGGTGCTAAGTACGCTGTTAAGTAACTATTTACCCGCAGAAGTTCGCTGAATAGTACAAACGCAGATATTCGCTGATAAATGACTTAATGAAGCTATTCTCATCAGCGCATATCTGCGGCTCTTAATCTGGGCCAATCTGCGGGTAAAACTTAAAAAGACGTAGCTTTAATTCTTAGCGTCTCTGCGAAAAGCTTACTCAAACAACTTGGCAACCCCAAAAGCTGCTGCGGCTGCTACGGCTCCAATGAGCGTTACTTTTACCGCCCCTAGCCACGGATGCTGTCCTGTGGCTTTGCTCTTAAAGTATCCAAAGATAAAGAGACAAATCAAGGTCGTAACCGCCGACCAAATGAGTCCCTCAAAAGGAGTAGAAGTAATAAAATAAGGGAGCAAAGGCACCATTCCGCCTATGGCATACGAAATTCCAATCGTTAGTGCGCTTTTACGAGCTTGGTTGGGGTCGGGTTTTTCGAGTCCAAGTTCATATTTCATCATGAACTCCACCCATTTATCCTTATCTTTTGCAATTTCTTGCGTCACTTTCTCCTGTAATTCAGGACTTAAACCCATATCGGCAAAAATCTCTTTGGTTTCGTCAATTTCGCGTTGGCGGAGGTTTTCTATTTCCCAGTATTCGCGTTTTTGTTCAGCATCGTAGTGTTCTACTTCCGTTTGCCCAGCCAAAAAACCACCCAATCCCATCGCGATTGAACCCGCCACAATTTCGGCAATTCCTGCCGTGACGACCAACGCGTTGCTGTCAACCGCCCCGCTCAAACCCGCTGCCAGTGCAAAAGGAACAGTAAGTCCGTCGGACATTCCAATCACAATATTGGTGATAAAAGCGGAACTCGTTAGGTGCTCTTCTTTGTGAAGAATGGTAGTTTCGTGGTGGCGTATTGTATCCATTGTATTTTGGGAAAGTTAATTGTTGAGCATACCTGAGTCAATCCACTTTTTGACCAAGCCAATCTGACAATCTGAAAGCTTTACGCTACCATTGGGCATCGGGTTATAGCCTATTTGATGCGAAATACTGCCATATAAACTGCCTTCGATAGCGAGCGTCTTGACTGCACTGTATTGGGTTAAGTCGATACCAGCGGATTTGGTGGTGCTATTATGGCAACCCGTGCAATAATAGTCAAAGATAGGAACTAAGTGCTTTGAATAACTAGCTACCTGTGTAGAATTTGTGGAACCGCTGGTTTCGCACGTGATATTTTTGGCACCTTGGTCAATCCACGAAGCTATCAACTGAATTTTATCGCTACTCATGGGGGCATTGGGGGGGGGCGGCATTCGTTCTCGGCTGGTATCAATGATGACCTGATACAATTTACTTTTCTTGGCGTTTCCTGCGGTAATGCCTTTTCGTACTATTTTTTCGTAGGAAGTAAGGTCGTAGCCTTCTTCGGCAGTTTTGGAATCGTGACAGCCACTAGTCGCACAGTTGGCTAAAAAGAGAGGCAAAATTGCGGTATTGAAACAAACTTGATTCTGAGCGTTAGTTGTCGTGGGTGCGCCGCAAGGGAGAGAGTCGAGCGCGGCTGTGCTTCCACCACTTCCGTTAGAGTCCGTTCCTCCGTTGCTACTTGAGCTTGTATCAGATGGTAGTGGGCCTCCTTTTTCATACAGGCACCCACCCAGTAAGCCCATCAATCCTGCGAAAAAGAAGACAGTAATGAGGTGTCGCATAGTCTTATTTTTTTGATTCAAAGTGAACAAACGAATAATTGGCTTTGACTGTAATGACTTCCGCAATTTTCTCAAATACAAGCTTAGGAATTTCGATTTTATGGTCCGTGAGAGGAACGGTGAAGTCGCAAGCTAGAGTTGCCCCTGTTTTGGTAATGGTCAACTTGCCCGTGAGCGTTCGTTCTTTGGCGACTCCGTGCATGTTCAGCATTCCTTTGGCCGTGATTGTTTGCGTTCCTTCTTTTCCAAAATCAACTTTTTCCTGAATTTTGCCTGTAAACGAGGCAACAGGGTATTTGTCTGATTCTAAGTAGTTTTCGTTGAAGTGTTCTTGCATCAACTTGTTTGGAAATTCAAATTGGGCTACTTGCATTTTTACCGCTATGTCGTTAGACTTGGTATTTAAAATAGCCGTGACGTTTTTATTGAGTCCCGAAATATTTTCTAACGGAGTTTCCGAAAAAAAACTGACTTGAGCATTGCGAGCGATCAACATATCTTGGGCGATTGCTTTTCCAAAAAGGAAGCAAAAAACGATAAGCAAGCGAAGTTTCATTCGATGAAAACGATTTGATGGTTTAATAATAAGTTGGAATAACTGAGACTATTTATGGGTTTTCTTGGCGTTTTTGTCAAAGCTAAACACTCGAGAAATGTTGAAACCATAAAATATATCTCCTTTTCCCCAGCTCCCTGTAGTGGCTCCAATAAATTGGTTTTCAATCATCCCACGGGAGTTAGATAAATGTAGTTGGAAAACGTGCCCACCTGTTTCAATGTCAAAACCTAAGGAAAGACAATCTTTGTACTGTGGGTCACGAACGTAGGCCGTACCGATTTTTTTGACGGTATAAAAATATTCGGCGTTGAAAGAGGTACGTTTGCTAAGTTTGAAACGTCCCCCAATGCCCGTTCCAAAAACGTCGTTTTCGTCGATTTGACTTTCGGTTTTGTTGCGGTGTAAAAACGTGGGGCTCAATTGCAGGGAAACCCGGTCGTTGAATTTGCGCGCTATCAACACTTGCCCAACGTACATTTGGCGTTCGAGGTTGTTATAAAATTTCATATCGGGGGAAGTGGGCATCGTATTGGTGTAAGCCCCCGCAAACACGGCAATGCTTACAGGCTCAAACCAGCGATTGGATTGACGCAGAAGTTTGTATTTGGCAAAATAATCGTACGTTTTTTGGTACGAACTCCGCCCCGCCCCAATCATCAAACGATCGGTTAGGCCGTATTCTAGCCCAATCCGAATGCGTGATTCGTCGAGCCCCCACAAATTGGAAAAACCTGAATTGAGTGCCCCAAATCGGTGAGAAATCCGAAAATCAAGGTGCTTTTTGGCGATGGTTTCAACGGATTGGCCATTGATAACCCGCGTCGATTTGAACGTCGCCGTCGCATACAGCGGCCCCGTCGATTCGTTGTCAAGCATTTTGAGGAGGTCATCTTGGGCCGATACGACTTGGAGGCCGCTTAGTAGAAAGAGAAAAATTGCTAATTTTTTCATGGTGTACAAAGAGGAAGAATGGGGAGTTGATAATACTCCCCAATGGATAAATAACTAGGAAGCCTTAATCGTCAGTGTGTTACCGCTTAATACTGTTTGGTACACCTTAAGCCCTTTTTTTCCATCGCTGTTCAGTCCGACACCATTGTTGTCGTAACGCGCTCCGTGAGCAGTACAGTAAAATTCCGAAGTTCGGTACGTAATTTGGCGCTGTCCTTCGTGGCTACAAATAAGTGTTACCGCGGCATACGCCCCAGTATTGGTACGAGCGACGACGACACTTTGGGACGAAAGTACCACGTAGCCCCCATTTTTTTGAAGAGCCGAATACTGAGAATTCGTCAAATCGAGGGTAATGTCACCCGTTAAAGGAGCTACGTTTGATTCATTTTGGCAGCTGTCGAGGGTGTAAAGCGCAAATAACGACGCTCCCGTAAAACCAAGTTTTTTCAAAAACTCGTTTCGTTTGATTTTTTCATTCTGGGTCATACACAATTGGATTAATGTTAAAAAAGAGGAAGGAATCCATAATTGCATACGAAAAGGTGATGGGCAAACGCTTCTTCTGTTTGCTAATATTTTTTTTATTTTTTTGAAGAAGCATTTTAAGTATCTTTCTCGTATTGGTAAATGTAGGAATCTCAAAGCAGCAAGAAAGGGTGATATTCAAAAGAAAAAGTACGGCCAATTCATGGCAAGATATACTGGATGGGTGTCTCAGGCGCGACTCGAAAGCACAACGGCAATTGTTTGAACGTTATGCTAATTTCGCCAAAAATACCTGTTTGCGTTACGCCCAAAATGATGAGGAAGCCGAAGAAATGGTCAGCGATGGTTTTCTGAAAGTTTTTGACAAAATAGACAGATACGATAGTGCCCAGCCGTTTGAAGGATGGCTAAAGCGAATAATGGTGAACACGGCCATTGACCATTACCGCCGAAACGTATCCAAAATTAATTGGGCAGACATTGACGACGCATCGCAGGTGCCTTATGCGGATACGTATTACAAAGATGAACACCTAATGAATATTACGGCCGACGAAATTATGGCTTTTGTACAACGCCTACCTGTTTCCTACCGAACCGTTTTTTCGTTGGCCGTGGTGGACGGGTATAATCACGTCGAAATTGCTGAATTGCTGGGGATTAGTGAAAGTGCATCGCGCTCCAACTTGTCTAAAGCAAAAGCAAAACTGCAAAGCTGGATTAGTGCGTATGTTGTTCAACAAGATGAAATCACACACAAACATGAATAATGATTTTTTTGAACGGAGAATCAAAGAACAGTTAGAGTCCGTCAACCGTCCGATGAATCCAAGTGGATGGGATACGGTCAAAAAGAAATTGCCCGTTCCGTGGTATTTATCGTTTTTGAGGGAGTGGGGGTTGCTTGCGATGGGTGGACTTATTTTTTCGGGATTGCTCGGAAATATTTACTATCAATTCAAAAATCAACAACTTCTAAAACGACTCTATGAAGAAAATTCTACTCTCAAACAAGAAGTAGTCACCCTCCGCCAAACGTCCCCTCCAGTGGCGCAGTTGGTTTCGGAGCATCGGGTGGATACGGTGTACATCGTCAAAAAAATGGTGGTAGAGCATCGTCATACGTACGAGGCGTTGGCAACGACTGATAATGAAATTACCGATGAAAGCGTGCGAGAAAAGGGAGTAGTGGAAGGAAAAGCATCCAAAAAATATCCTTTTGAAAACAAAACCTTGACGTCAAAAGTGGATAGAGGTAAAAAAGCTTCTATTCCAAAAGAAAACCTAACGCAAACGGGCGTTTCGGCGGCTGATAGTGCCGAGAAAGGGGGCGGCGCAGTGGAAACGCAACTCGAACCAGCTAAGGACGCTAAAACCGCCGCAACCGCCGAGAGTGATTCGGTGGCTACGAATCCCATTGCCTCCGTTGAAAAACCAAAACGGCAAGATACGTTGTCGAACGTAAGTCCTCCCTTGGCCAAAAAATCGTTTAAATTTCCTACGCCGAGGGTACGGGTAGGGGTAGAAACGGAAGTTGGGATTGGAAATCTTGGAGTTGGTCCCACGCTAGAGCTTTTTTTGTCGCCCCATTTTAGCTTAACCGCAGGCTTGCACGCGCATCGGTTTTCAAGCCAAGAATACAAGACGGTTAGAGATTATAATCGTGCAACAGGCCTCGATTTTACGCAACAATTTGCAGCAGTCATTCCTCCTCACGATCATTTGGAAGAAATAGAAACCAGTGTCTCCACCATCGAAATTCCGCTAGGAATTAAGTACTATTTGCCATTACGAAAGGAGTTTTCACTGGTGTTTGCTACTTCTACCAATATTGATGTTCAGGCATTTAATCAAGTCAAATTTGAAGCCTACAAAGATGGAGCCGAGCAATATTTGTCCGTTGAAAACAGGAATGATCCCCAATCCCTCTATGAATATACGTTTGGAGTGGGTGTTCAAAAAAAATGGAAACGTGGAATCGCTCAGCTGGAGCCCTTTGCTAATTTTACGTTTCGTCAACCAGAGTATGCCGCTAGCTACAAAAATGTATTTGGAGTAAAAGCGTCGGTTTGGATTGAGTTTGGTAAAAAGTAACAGAAATAAGGTAATTAGCCGTACGCTGGTATTTGACGGCTCAGATGGAAAATGTAACGGTTCGCCCAACTAAATTTGAGTAAACCGTTGGTAGATTACAATTTTGCGTCAGGAAATGACCAAAATAGACGTAACATATTCATTTTGAGCCATGAAAGTCGCAGAAATATCTTGGAGTTGGATTGTATTTAACGGAGTTTTTACCGTAGTCGGCCTCGTATGTCTTAGCTTGGCCTATGCGTTTTGGAACAAAAACAGGCAGTTGAAGTCAAACGGGATTGAAAGGTCTGCCTTGGTGATTGCCCACTATAAAAAAACTCAAATTTCTCCATCAACCGCTAAAGCAGTAGTGGTACAATACACGGACGAAAACCTCCAACCAAAGGTGTATTATTCTTCTCTATACACCACTCCTGTCCAATTTCAAGTGGGTGAAACCATCCGAATTTGGTACCAAAAAGGCAACCCCAACGAGGTATTGATGGAAGGCAAAGACGAATGGCTACTTCCTACCGTGTTGGGGGCCTTTGGGGTAATATTTTCGTTGATTGGGCTGCCTAGCCTACTCAAGGAGTTGTTTTTCTAGCTAATAGTTTAAAATTTTACCCGCAGATTGACGCAGATTTAAAGTCGCAGATTGACGCCGATGAATGGATTCATTCAGTTATTTTCAGCGAAAATCTGCGCTTGCATTATTCTGCGGACTTCTGCGGGTAAAGAATTAATGTACTAACTATTCTTCCGACTTGTTTTTCAAGCTCATCAAAAGCGTATAAGCGCCTTTTACCACAAAATTTTGCTGACTGGGCGCTGGAGATAAAATCTCGGTAAAGCCATTTTCGGTATTGCCCACTTTGACTTCGTTCATCAAATATTCTTTATTTGATTTCTGGACAAAAGCGTACTGTTTTCCTTGGTATCTGACGATGGCATCTTCGGGAAGCACATACGCTTGATTGTTTTTAACCTCCACTTCCGCGTTCATGTACGTGCCTGGAATGAGGGCTTTGTCGTACTGTCGAAAATGGCATTGTACTTCCGTCGCACGGTCAGAGGTGAGGTCTTTCCCAATCATAATTACTTCTGAAAGGTGTTTTCGCTCGGGTTGATTGTTGGTGTAAGCCCAAATTTTCTGCCCGATGTAAAGTTTATCCACGTCTTTTTCAAACACTTTCAGTACCAAGTGAATATCCGAAGGGTTCACCAATTCAAACATTACTTCGGTAGGCGAGACGTACTTGCCGATGTTGGTGTTGATTTTAGACACATAGCCGTTGATGGGTGAAATAACCTTAACGGTACGCGTAATGTTGTTTTCGCTCAAATGGTCGGGATTGATGCCTACCAACCGAAGTTTTTGGGCCAAGGCACTAATCAACACTTTTTGGCTCCGAAACTCAGCCTCCGAAAGTTGATACACTTTATCGCTGCTGGCTTTGCTTTGGTTGAGGTCTTTTTGGCGCAAATACTCGTTTTCGAGGAAGTTGATTTTGGATTTTGCCGTCAAATAATCTTGCTGCAATTGGATGTATTGCTGGTCTTCCATCACGGCCAGAACTTGCCCTTTACGAACGTTCATTCCCACCAATAAATCGGTTTCTTCCAAATAGCCGCCCGTAGGTACGCTGATAGAAACAATGTTTTGTGGAGGTACTTCTACTTTTCCGTTGACTTTCAAAACGGAGGAAATCGGGTGCTGAGTAAGCGCGCCCGTGACGATACCCGCATTTTTAAGCTGCGCATCGCTAAGTTTAATTAGGCTCTCATCAGCAGAAGGGGAGGCTGTGGTAGTTTCAGACGTTTTTTCACTACAAGACGTCAGAGTAAAAACTGATATAAGAATGAACAAAGCCCCCAAAACTGAGGGAGTGTAATCGGTTTGATTAAATTTTATTGTACGTTTCATTGGAGTCGAAGGATTAATTGGTTTGACTAAAATACTGGAGCTGGATGGCAGCGTTGTTGAGGTTTTTGACCGCCTCTACGTAGTCATTTCGCACCGTGGTGGCTTGGTTGACGAGTAAAACCCACTCCAGATAATTGATGTTTCCTGCCAACAATTGTTGGTTGGCGGTGGTCATAATCAATTGAGCATTGGCCAAAGCCGTATTTTCAAAATAAGTGACCGTATTCAAAAACTTCTGGTACTGGGCTTTGGCCGTTTGGTAATTGGTTTGAAGCGACTGGGCACCTACTTGAACGTTACTTTCGGCAATGAGTTTTTGAACTTTGGCGCTGTTGATTTGAGCTTTTTGAGCCGCTGCAAAAATCGGGATACCTACCCCCAACTGCACCGACTGAAAACGATGAAAGCCTGTATAGGCTTGATTGTCAGCGCCTGTGCCTCGGATACTTCCGTTGTTGTACAGCACTGAAAGATTCGGTAACAACCGCGCTTTTTCAACCTGAAAACTAGCCTCGGCTACTTGTTGTTGTTGTCGCAACCACCGTAAATAAGGGTGCTCGTTGAGGGAAAGGAGCTGAGAAGGGGAGGCGAGTTTGAACGCTAAAACGGTCGGAGTAAAAATAGTTGTTGTATTCAGCAGCAGTTGAAATTGCCATTGAAGCGCCTCCGAATCAAACTGAAGTTGGTTAAGCTGCGTCGTAATTTGTCCCAATTGCGTTTCGGCCGTGGCTTTTTCAAGGATGTTACTTTCGCCTTTGGCAAGCCGTAATTCCGCCCGTTTGAAGAAGTCGGTATAAAGGGTATCGGCAAACTGTAGCAACCGTTTCTTTTGTTGTAAATATACCAATTCGTAAAAAACTTGGGCAACTTGCTTCCGAACGTCCGCCTCCCGAACATTGACGGCCAACACACTGCGTTGCCACTCGGCGTTCAATAAGTTTTGTTGGGTTTGATACACTTTCGGAAAGCTAAACGACTGGCCAATACCGACTTTGGAGTCAAAATAAACGCTATTGATTTGTCCCAATTCGGCCGTGACGGTCGTTTGGGGGAGCGCTTTGTAGGTTTTCGTCAGGGCTTGTTGGTAAGCCGAAACGAGCTTCTCGTTTTTGATTAACAAATTGTTTTTCAGTGCGGTATCAATCGCTGCCTCCAACGTAATGGGCGTTTGGGCTTGCGTTGAAAAACTAAGAAACCCTAACGTCACGAGAACCGCTAAGGGAGGCTTTTTCCCAATTTTTTCAAACGTCATGTATAAAATAGGCAAGACAAACAACGTCAGAAAGGTTGCAATCATCAGGCCGCCAATCACCACCGTAGCAAGTGGCCGTTGGACTTCTGCTCCTGCGCCGTTGCTAATGGCCATGGGCAAAAAACCAAGTGAAGCCACAAACGCGGTCATCAATACGGGACGAAGCCGAACTTTGGTGCCGTTGATGACAATTTGTTTGACGTCTTCTATTCCGCTCGCTTTGAGTCGGTTAAATTCGGCAATGAGTACAATGCCGTTCAAAACGGCTACTCCAAACAAGGCAATAAACCCAACGCCCGCGCTGATACTAAAGGGCATTCCGCGCGCGGCCAAGAGCAAAATACCCCCAATGGCGGAAAGAGGAATGGCAGAATAAATGAGTAGCCCTTGCTTGACCGAATTGAAGGCGAAAAAGAGCAACAGAAAAATCAACGCCAACGAAACAGGTACGGCAATCATCAGCCGCTCTTTGGCTGCGTTAAGGTTTTCAAACGCCCCTCCATAAGTAATATAATAGCCCGTTGGGAAGCGAATTGTTTGGGCTACTTTACCTTGGAGTTCATTGACAATACTTTGAACGTCGCGACCACGAACGTTGAACCCTACGACAATGCGTCGCTTGGCGTCCTCCCGCTGAATTTGGTTTGGCCCTTCTTTGATTTGAACATCGGCCAATTGATACAGAGGTACTTGCGGGCCGTTGGGCGTGGGGATAAGCAAGTTTTGAACCGAGGTTAGGTCTTTCTTTTGCGCACCACTAAGGCGGACGACCAAGTCAAAGCGTTTTTCGCCTTCATACACCATGCCGCTACTTTGCCCCGCAAAAGCCGTGTTTACCACCCGATTGATGTCAGTAATGTTGAGGTTATATTGGGCAATGGCGTTTCGGTTGTACTGAATGACAATTTGGGGAATCCCCGACACGGTTTCTACGTAGAGGTTTTTAGCCCCGTCGATTTTTTCGATGATCGCACCTAGTTTATTGGCGTAGGTGGACAGCGTATCTAAATCTTCCCCGAAGATTTTACAAACTACATCTTGCCGCGCGCCCGTCATCAATTCGTTGAAACGCATTTGGACGGGAAACTGAAACCCTGCCGTTACGCCAGGGATTTCGGCCAAGGCAGCCCCCATTTTTTCGGACAATTCACTAAACGATTTGGCAGAAGTCCATTCTTTTTTGTCTTTCAAAATCACCATCATGTCGCTGGCATCCATGGGCATGGGGTCGGTGGGTACTTCGCCGCTCCCGATTTTTGTGACCACTTTTTCCACTTCTGGAAAGCGAGTTTTGAGAATATGCGCCGCTTTTTGGGTGCTTTCAATGGTCGTAGAGAGGCTACTTCCCGTAAGCACGCGGGTGTCCACGGCAAAGTCACCTTCTTCGAGTGCAGGAATAAATTCGCCGCCCAAGGTGCTAAAAACCAAGATTGAGATAACAAAAAGGGAAATCACACCGACTAAAACCATTTTTGGGAACTCAATGATTTTGGTAAGGGCATTTTGGTAAAACATTTCCACTTTTGCCATAAATCGGTCGGAGAAATTGGGGACGTGGTGAATTTTTTTACTCAAAAACACCGAACTCATCATCGGGATATACGTCAGAGAAAGTAAAAATGCTCCCAATAAGGCAAAGGCGACAGTTTGAGCCATGGGTTTAAACATCTTACCTTCAATGCCTTGTAACGTAAAAATGGGTAGATAAACGACCAGAATGATTACTTGTCCAAAGACCGCACTGTTCATCATTTTGCTAGCCGATTGCTTCACTTCTGTATCCATTTGCGGCTGGGAAAGGTGGGTGAGCTCACTAAATTTTTTATTGTGTGCAAGTTGGTGCATTACTGCTTCAACGATAATAACGGCCCCGTCGACAATCAACCCGAAGTCCAGCGCCCCTAAACTCATGAGGTTGCCACTTACGCCAAACAAATTCATCATAATGATGGCAAAGAGCATCGCCAGCGGGATGACCGAGGCTACCAATAAGCCTGCGCGGAGGTTGCCCAAAAAGAAAACCAGTACCAAAATGACGATTAAAGCCCCTTCGAGTAAATTTTGTTCAACGGTTCCGATGGCATTGTTCACCATCTTGGTTCGATCTAAAAACGCCTCAATTACCACACCCTCAGGCAGCGTTTGCTGAATTTGGGCAATGCGCTCTTTTACATTTTTAATCACTTCGCTGCTGTTGGCTCCTTTGAGCATCATTACGACGGCCCCTGCTACTTCCCCTTGATCGTTGTAAGTCATGGCTCCAAAACGGGTGGCATAGCCAATCTTCACATTTGCTACGTCGCCAATAAAGAGGGGCGTGCCGCCACTGAGGCTTTTGATGGAAATCGCTTTAATGTCATCGAGCGTGCCCACTAAACCTTCGCTCCGAATGTAAAGTACCGTCGATGCCTTTTCGATGTAAGACCCTCCCGTGTTTTGGTTGTTGGTTTCGAGGGCTTTGAAAACATCATTGATGGTAATTCCGTAGGCTTGAAGTTTGTTAGGGTCTACCTCAATGGAGTACTGTTTGAGCTTACCGCCAAAGCTGCTGACTTCGGCCACACCTTTTACCCCAAGAAGCTGGCGCCGAACAATCCAGTCTTGAATCGTACGAAGTTCGGTTTCGTTATAGCGGGCTTCATAGCCTGATTTAGGTCGAACGACGTATTGATAAATTTCGCCCAAACCCGTGGTGACGGGGCCTAATTCGGGTATACCTATACCTTGAGGGATTTCAGCTTGGACTTTTTGCAAACGTTCGGCGACCTGTTGACGCGCCCAATAAATATCAGTTTTGTCATCAAAAACAATAGTTACCAACGATAAACCAAAGCGAGAGAAGCTACGGATTTCGATAAGGCCAGAGATATTGTTATTGGCTTGTTCAATCGGGAAAGTCACAAGTCGTTCGATATCGGTCGCGCCCAGCGACGGAGCGATGGTGATGACTTGTACTTGATTGTTGGTGATGTCGGGGACGGCATCAATGGGGAGTTTGGTTACTTCGTACGTTCCATAACCAAGGAGAGCTACGACAAATAGCCCAATGATGAGTTTATTCTTGACAGAAAACTCAATGATTGAATTTAACATGGCAACAAGGAAAAATAATGAGACAATAGCATCAGCCCGCTGCTATTCGATAGCAGGGCATGCGTAAAGAAGAGTCATCGCCGACTCAGAGGTGTTTCATTAAGCGCGTTGGGGCGGTTGCCAGATAGCCGAGAGAAAGGTGGCTAAAAGATGGGAATCCGAATAAAACGAAGGCTTTTCGGCCTGTAAAATAACTACGTGAGGCTCAAGCGGCTCAAACGTCGGGAAAAGATAAATGGGAACTTGGAACGACCCGCAGTCATCGTGCGACTGAAAAGGCAATTGCTGGTCGCGGGCGGTATCGCCATCATCGGTGTGATTGATGGCATAGTGGTGATAAATAAAACTCAGGAAGGAAGTGGAAGCATCGCGGTGCTGGTGTTCTTGAAAGTGTACCACAAGAACAGGCAACTTTAGCAACTGACTACAGGGAGTTGCCGAAAGCATATAAATCGCCAAAAGAAGTCTTGAGATGAATACTTTCACAGAGGAAGTCGTAGGTATAAACCTGCTGATTTTAATGAGTCAACGTATAGGAGAATAAAAAAGTGCAAAGAGGGGTAAAATTAAAGAGTAAAAAATTATTTTTACTTCTTCATCAGACGCTAAACCAACCAACATGCTTCTAAATAAACGTGAATTTCTCCAGTCTATGACAGGATTAGCGGCTTTGAGCCAAACGAAATTAGAAATAGCTTTAGAGACTTTTCAACAACAATCTCCTGACGAAATAGCCCAAAATGAGGACTTCTGGCGGGAAGTTGGCAAAGGCTTTACCGTGACCAAAGATTTTATTCACCTCGAAAACGGCTATTATGTATTAGCCTCCGATGAGGTTTTAAATGCCTACGTGCAGCATGTAAGAGATATTAATAAAATTTCGTCGCGGTACATGCGTACGCGTCAGTTTGATGATAAATTGGCGGTTCGGAAGCAATTGGCTGAGCTGGTGGGGGCTTCTTACGAAGAAGTGATTATCACTCGTAATACCACCGAATCGCTCGACACCATTATTTCGGGCATCGACTGGAAAGCGGGTGATGAAGTGGTGATGGCTTTACAAGATTATGGTGCCATGGTTGATATGTTTAAACAACAAGCTCGCCGCTATGGGATTGTGAACAAGATGGTTTCAGTTCCCAACCACCCTGCTTCGGATGATGAAATCGTGAATTTGTATGCACAAGCTATTACTCCAAAAACTCGTTTGTTGATGGTGTGCCACATCATCAATGTCACGGGTCATATTTTACCCATCCAAAAAATTGCTGACATGGCGCATGCCCGTGGGGTAGAGGTGATGGTGGATGGCGCGCACGCGGTGGGGCATTTTGATTTTAAAATTCCTGATTTGCACTGTGATTACTACGGAAGCAGTCTGCACAAGTGGTTGGGATGTCCGCTGGGGGCAGGTTTGTTGTACGTCAGAAAAGAAAAAATAAAGCAAATTTGGCCTTTGTTGGGAGAAACGGGCTATCCCGACGACGACATTCGTAAACTCAACCACACGGGTACGCATCCCGTTCATACCGATTTGGCTTTGGCCGATGCTATCAATTACCACAAAAAAATTGGCATTGAACGAAAGGAGGCACGGCTACGCTATTTACAGTCGTATTGGACTGCCAAAGTAAGAAATCACCCTGGGATTGTGGTCAATACTCCTGTTGAGGCTACTCGCCATGGGGCGATTGGAAACGTGGGAGTAACCAAACTTACTCCTGCTGATTTGGCGAAGACGCTGATGGAAAAGTACAAGATTTGGACCGTGGCGATTGACTACGCCAACGTTCATGGAGTTCGTGTTACTCCCCATCTATTTACAACTACGCAGGAGTTGGACGTGTTTGTGAAAGCCTTAAAAGAATTGGCAGGATAGGCCCTCGCGCACAATTTTAGCGGAGCTACGACTATTTTTTCAACCTAGAAAGAAATAGCAAGATGTCCTTGAGAAACTCTTTGGGTTTTTCATAGTGGATGTTATGCCCTGTGTTTTGGTAGATTTTATGCGTAATAAGGGTTGGATGTTGCTTTTGTAGCTGTGCATTAGCTTTTTCAAAGGGAAAGAGGTCTTGTTCTGAAGTGGGGTCAAGAATTAGTATGGGGGCACCTAGGTTTCGATATACTATTTTCGGCTCGATAAGCGACATGGATTCTCCAAACAACGTTGCTTGGGTGGGGCGGAGGATGGTTTCTAAAAAAGTGTTTGAATTGCTCATGTGAAATAAGCTCTCTAGCCCTTCTCCAATTGTCCATTTTCCATTTTTACCTACTCCCAACCACGCGAGTAACTCAAATTGAGATCCCGAAGCGGAAGAGTCATAAAACGCTTTGTAAGCCTCAAACTGGGTATCGAAATAAGGATACGAAACCCTGTCGTGGAAAAGATTCTTGATGCGGGTCTGTAAGGTGCTGTCGGGAAGTTCATGGTAATGAGTGTTGGTTGCTACGGAGCCTCCATCTTCGAGAATCAGTCCCAAGACTTTTTGGGGGTAGGCATCATAGAAAGCCGTGGCAATAAACCCTCCACGAGACCAGCCGCCTATGACTGCTTTGGGGATTTTCTTGGCGTCCATTAGGTAGCTAATATCGTCGGCTACGTGATAAAGGGATACTTCATGCGGGGGGATTTTTGTTTGTCCGTGCCCATAATAGTCAATTGCCAACACGTAGTACCCTTTTTTGGATAGCTCTTCTGCGTGAGAAGCCAACTCGTAGGCATTGGTAAAACTTCCGTGAATCCAAATCAACGGGAGGTTTTTAGGATTTCCCCATTGGAGGTAGTGCATTTTCACGTTTCGCGTTTGAATAAACCCGCCATGCTTTTTCTCAAATTGCTGAAATTGAGCTCGTGCGCTGTCATAACGAGCTTGTAGGTCAACCGATTGACAGAAAGCTGAGAATGTTGTCAATAAAAGCCATAAGATAGGGCTCAACAATCGTAACGAAAGTAGCATAAGGTGGGAATGTAAGTGATTCTTAGCGTTTTGGGAGAGTACAACCAAAAGGGTGAGACGCCGTTATTTTAAACTAAAATTGAGCTGTTTTCCTTCCTTTGCAGCTTTGTTATCAAGGTAGGTACCGACAAGCACCCCAATTCCAATACCGATGGGTAAACCTACGCCCAATAGTCCCATATTATTTTTGAGGCTACCGATGAAAACCCCAATAGGAATTCCAAAGACCGATATACCGAGGCTCATCCAGAGGGTTCGATAATAGTTTTTAGGGGTAATCTTGGCTTCTTTTACAACAAGGTTGATGATTTTTCCTTGATTTTTTTTGACAAGCTTGGTTAGGTCATTTCCATTGCCTTCGTATTGATTAAGCTCGTCGATGAGGGTGTTGATTTTTGGAATAACCGAAGCTGGAAGCTCTCGATTTTCGAGTTCGGAGAGAAGCTCGTTGAATTGAACACTGGCGCTTTCTAGTTTAGGCGAGCTTGATAGGGGAGTGGTGGGGGTAAATGAGGTTAATTGCATTTGGGGCGTTGGGATGGGTTTGGTATAAAGTGATTATTAGCAGCTTACAAATGGGAGTAATCTTTTGAAAATCAATTGATTTACTCGGTATGTAAGCTACTATTCAAAGGTCAAGCGTTATTCACCAATCGTGATTTCTTTTTCTTTGTAACCACCACGGGTCGAAAGCAGCTTGATTTTGGCTTTTATGCTGCCCGTTTGGTTTAATTTTACGCGGAAAATACCCTCTTTGGTTTCGTTGGGAGCCGTATAACCTGCGTAAATGGTTTTGTCGAATAGGGTAGGTTGCGTAATCACCACTTTGGCTTCTTCAAATCCTTTCAATAAGTTCTTGTCAATGTCGAGGGTCAAGCGGTCTTCTTGAACGATTTTGACGCGTTTGGCCTGTTCCAATGCCACGGGAAGTTTTCCAGTGTTACTCCATTTTACCCGAATCTCGTATTCGCGGTTGGGCAATGCTTTTACCGTAACATCTTTGAACTCAACTTGGGGCAACTCCAATGACATTCCTAAATTGAACAGCGATTGCTTCGAAATCCACGTTTCTAAGTTCCAAGCGGGGCCGTTTTGGGCAAAAAACTTGGGATGGAAACCGCCAATTTCAACCTCACCTAACGCAGGGTGAGCAAGTTTCGTCCAAGGTTTAAAACCGTTTTTTTTATTGGCTTCGTCGTCCCACATTAAGCCGTCGTATTCGTCGTATTGGCCATCTTTGTCGTAGTCTTTCATGGCGCCGCCGTTCCAAAGCTCATCGCCGTACCAAACCGAACCATAATAAAAATACCCAAAATCAGGGCCGTGGCCAAACAGCGGCTGAGGCTTGGAAGGATCACCCGTAACGCGGTCGGTCTTGCTGCGCGTGGCGTAGGTATTGTACACATCGCCCGCCCAAGGGTAGTTGGTGTGCGATAATCCTAGGCTGTCCATGTGTTTGTAAATAGCCAAGTCGGACGGAAACATACTTTCTTCGCTTTTGGAAGTCGAAGGCGGGCGTAAGTGCATGGGCACGCGGGTATCCATCGAGTTGACTACCGAAATATTAGGGTGCTGTAGCAACCACAATACTGTTGAGCGGGTTTCAATTTCGCTCAACGGATAATCGCCCGCCCCACCTTGGGTATAGCCGCGTCCTGTGAGGTCACCGCCTTGGTCGGGACGCCAGTTTTCGGGGTAGTTTCGGTGGTTGTCGAGTCCCCCAATCCCGTCTTCGTTGTACTTGCCATCGCCGTCATTGTCAATGCCTTCGGTATAAACCAGCCATTCGCCTTTGCCTTCCTGAACGCGTTTCATCAGGCGTGAGTCGCGCGGGTCAATCACAAAGTCAGCTTTTTCTTTCTCCGCCTTCGTCACGGCTTTTTTACGAATTTGATAAATGACACCGTCACCATCTAGGTCTTCTTCGGGGTCTTCATCTAACAAACCGTCGCGGTCATCGTCTTTGGGGTGTACCGTACTTCGGTTGCGCTGAGCCGTAAACAAATACATCGTTGACCCGTCGGGGTTATTTTCGGGGCGTAAGTAAATCGTTTTTGTATCAATGAGTTGGGTGATAGCAGCGTCTTTTCCATAATTATCAAGTAAGTGTTTGGTTAGCCACAAAACAGCCTCGCTACTGGTCACTTCACCGCTGTGGCGGCCAGCTTCAAAGTAAGCCGCAGGTTTGTCGGTATGCTTTCCCGTTTTTTTATTGGTCAGGGTCATTTGTAAAATAGGGCGTCCCTCATAACTTTTAGCCACTTCGTACAAATCCACGAGATTGGGATACTGTTCGGCCCATTTACGGTACCAATGATACATCACATCGGGTGAGTGATAGACGTCAAACGCGAGCTTGTCGGTTGGGGTATATTGGACATCTTTGAAGTAATGTTTTTTGAAAAAACTTACACCATGACGTTCTCCTTTGACGGTGTAAAATTTGTTAGCGGTGTCTTGTTCGGGCCATTTTGGTTCAGGATAATAAGGTTTTTGAGCCCAAATACTGACAGAAATCAGTATAAGGGATAGAGTAGAAAGGGTTTTCATTGGATTTTATGAAGTGTTGTTGAATGGGCAAATTAGCTATTTTTGGCCAAAAATCAGTATCTATGAGCATTTTTCACGAAGTAGAATCAACTCCTGAAAAGGAGATTTTTCCAGGTTGGCTGGGTCGAATGATTCACGGTAAAAATATGACGGTGTCGTATTTTAGGGCATCAGCAGGTAGCGAGCTGCCGCGCCATTCGCATCCTCATGAGCAAATTTCAACCGTACTAGAAGGCGAACTCGAACTGACGATTGGAGACGAAACCCGTATTTGTCGATTAGGAGATGTGGCCGTGATTCCGTCGAATGTAGCGCACCAAGCACGCGCCATTACCGATGTAAGGGTCATGGATACTTTTTCTCCAGTGCGTGAAGATTATCGGTAGTCAAACTAAATTAATGTAACCTAACCAATTAAAATGAACCTGAAAAAAGTAGTTTCGCTGTTGTTAGCGATTTTGTTTACCTATTTTGTGGTAGTGCAGTACAACGACCCCGATCCTGAAATTTGGATGCCAATCTACGGGATTGCGGTGGCGGCCAGCCTGAGTGTTTTTTTTGAGAAATCCCCTAACCGTTATGTATTTTTTGTGTTGGCTGGTGCTTATTTTTTGTCGGCGTTTCAGCAGTGGCCTCCGAAGTATGAAGGAGTGTTTTGGGGGGAAATGGCCATGCGTTCTATCAACATTGAGCTTGCTCGTGAGTCGTTGGGCTTGGCCATTAGTGGCCTTGGGATGATTATTTTAGGATTTTTTAGGAACTAGAAGCTCACCTTCCCGAAAGTTTGGAACTTTCGGGAAGATACTGACGCTTTACTTGATTTTTACTTTAGTAGCACCGTACCCAAACTTCTCTTTCTGGGCATCTTCGTAAAACTTTACGTTTTTGTGTTTACTCATTCGGCGGTGAAGCTCAGTACGTAATACGCCATTACCGACACCGTGAATAAACGTAATTTCGTCCATCCCGCTTGCAATGGCTTTTTCGAGCTGCTGCTCAAACGTTTTTAACTGAATCGCAATCATTTCGTTGTTGCTCAACGCCAAAAAATCACGCGTTAGTTTTTCAATGTGCAAATCGACGACCGAAGAAGGGCGCTCAATAGGTTGAGATGCAGCAGGTTCAGGCTCGTTTTTCTCCATCATTTTCTCTTTCAACACTTGCGCATTGAGCGGCTGGTCTAGCTTTTCGTCGGTGTCGAGTTGAAAAAGGTACGCGTCCTTTTCAAGGATTGGTGCTTTGCGTTTGTTCTTGAAAAAAGTATTGGCCCTAAACTTTATACGCTTCGTCAGCGGAGCCCTTTCGGGAGAAAACCCAACGGTAAAATAGAGGCAATGAAACACAAACGTGCCCCAGTCTTCAAAATCCTTGATAAGTAATTCATGGACTTTGATAGCGCTTTTGGCCTTGAGATAGCCCCCCGAAATACCACGTTGATGGCGTTCGGTGGGAGTGGCGAGCGAATAAGGCAAATCCCAGTCGGTATTATTGACGAGATGGAGAACAATTTCGCGGTCATTGAGCGGAACAAAGGCCATAAAAATTCCTTTTTCGGCACGAATGCCCGTTGGGCGGCTATCGGTGGCTTTATCGGGCGTTGGCTGTGGTTTTACCGTACGAAAAGCTTGGGCTTCTACTGCTGAAACTATGGCCAATTCACGCTTTAAAACGGGCAAACGAAAACCGTCTTCGATTTCGATTTCGATGACGTTGTTGGGTAAAATTCGGGTAACGATACCCTCTTCTTTGGAATGGATTAATCGGACTTTATCGCCTATATTCATTTTGTTAGTATACGTTGTCTTATTGTTTTTTGAAGCTTTATGACTCCTTTAGTCGTATTCTTCCTTCGCTTTCATACAAAACGACTTCATCTTCCAATAGTTCCCGCAGGGTTGCAATAGCGATTTGTTCGTTTTTTAACCCAAAGGCGGCTACCAGTTGTTGAGGACTCAAAGGGCTGAGTTTTAATAAACGAAGCATTTCAGCCCGAATGGGGGCGTGTTCGGCGGGAGAAGCGGCTTTTTTCTTTTTGGCCAAACAATTATCGCAAATCCCACAGTCGCTATCGGTGGCCTCGCCAAAATAGTTTTGCAGTAATTGCGTGCGACACCGTTTCTGCTGCTGAACGTAACTAATGACAGCGGCAATGCGCTGCAAGTCATTCTGACGCTTTTCTTCGATGCCTAGTGCGTTGAGGGGCATTTGGTACGCATCAAACCTCGGCGTAGCAAACCCAAACTGCGGTTTTGTTCGCTGCTTGTCGTAGACAATCATCCCGAGGTCATGCAACCCTTGAAGTAGTTTCATTACGTCTGCTTCCATGGTGTAATGCTTTTGGCCAATGGCGGTTTCGGAGATATGCACAAACTGCGTAAAAAGCTCGCCTCCGTACATTCGAAGCAGCAATTTTATGAAGCTATCATATTGAGGATATTTGAGTTGTAAATCGTATAAGGCACGGTTGTCGACGGTAATGTGGACCTTCGACGAGCTGTTGTAGGCTTCGCTTAGTTGTACAAATCCTTCTTCTTCAAGCAATTTAATGGCAAAGTGTGTTTCTGATAAAGGAAGTCCAAAAGTGCCCGTAAAATCTTGTAAATCAAAGTCAAAACTTTCAAATTCTCCACCTCCGACGGGAATTTGGTAATAGTTCGACAACGCCTGATAAACCCTCCGCAAAAAGTCGATGGGTGGGTATTTTTGCTCGACGTTGCGTTGAAGTTCTTCTAGGTCTTTTTGGGAATACAACGCAACGGCATAGGCTTTCAATCCGTCGCGGCCAGCACGGCCCGCTTCTTGGTAGTACGCTTCGAGGGTGTCGGGTAAGTCAATATGAATGACGGAGCGAACATCGGGTTTGTCGATACCCATGCCAAAGGCATTGGTGGCGACCATCACCCGCGAACGGTTACGAATCCAAGCTTCTTGCTTTTCGCTGCGCTGTTTATTGGGAACACCCGCATGGTAAAAATCGGCGCGAATACCGTTACGGTTGAGCCAATCGGCTACTTCTTTGGTACGGCGACGATTACGGACATAAATGATGGAACTACCTTGCACATTTTGTAAAATGCGGAGCAGCCGAGCGTCTTTGTTTTCTTCGAAAAAAGCAGAATACGACAAGTTAGCGCGGGCGAAGGTCGATTGGAAAACGGCGGGTTCACGCATTTCCAATTTCTCACAAATATCCTTCTTAACGGGGTCGGTGGCGGAAGCCGTAAGGGCAATGAGAGGAACCGCAGGTAAGAGTTGACGAAAGGCGGCAATTTGTAAATAGGCTGGCCGAAAATCATATCCCCATTGTGAGATACAGTGGGCTTCGTCGATGGCGAGAAGAGACACTTTCATTTGCTTGACCCGCGTCAAAAAAATCTCGGTACGTAGCCGTTCGGGAGAAACATAGAGGAATTTAGTCGTTCCGTGAATGCAGTTATCAAGCACAATGTCGATTTCGTGCCAATTCATCCCCGAATAAATCGCTGCCGCCATGATACGCCGCCGTTTGAGCTGCTCCACTTGGTCTTTCATGAGGGCAATCAACGGCGTAACGACGATACAAACACCCTCTTTCGCCAACGCAGGTACTTGAAAACACACCGACTTTCCCCCGCCCGTCGGGAGTAACGCGAGCGTATCTCGCCCCGACAAAATACTTTGAATAATGTCTTCTTGTAGCGGACGGAACGAATCGTAATTCCAGTACTGTTTTAAAATGTCATGAATCATACTTCCCTAACTCCAATCGAAACGCAAAGGTAACAGTTGGGGTGGAAAAACGAGAGGCCTTAATTGCACGCGTTGCCAATGGAGGCTTTAAATACATTGCTAATGGCTGAAAATCCTGGCAAAAGCACCACTGATTGAACCGCTTTGTATTCGACGTTTGCGTTTGAAATTTGATTGTTAGCACTAATATTTCCTCCAATGATTAGATGATTACCTGCAGGGTAATTGGTCGTTACGTTGACATTGGCAGGTGGACTCTGAACCGTAATAGTAGCTGTATCAATGTCAAAACCGCTTGTTTGTACCGAATTGTCTGGGTTTGTAATGGAAATAAGTCGATAGGTGGTTGTAGAATTGACATGGGTCGTAGTTGTGTTGAAGGGTATTCCACTGAATACGTTAGTGACCGTTCGGTTAGCTACTCCGTCGTTGTATACGATTGTATAGGGGCCACTTCCTGCAGCGCCTAAAAAAGTAAGTTTCCCCATCCCCGAACCGCAAAAAGGACCATTGGCGTATAAACTTCCTTTGGTTGTAGAGGTTTGTTGTAAAGTTGCAACACCTATAGGAGCAGTAGCTATATCGGCTTTACCGTCAGCATTCAAATCTCCTATAGCTACTGCATAAGGAGTTAATCCAACATTTATGTCAGTTTTGTTTAGAAAATTTATTATCCCTATTTCTGAACGATTTAATAAAATAGATACAGAAGACGTACCTTGGTTAGCGGTCGCAAGGTCTGGTTTTCCATCCCCATCAATATCCCCAACTGCTACAGAATAAGGGCTATAACTTGTAGTAAAATCGACTTTTGGTTCAAAATTAATGGAACCAAGTGTAGAAATATTTCTCAAAATAGAAACAGTATTACCACCACCATTTGAAATAATAATATCCAATTTTCCATCGCCATCTATATCTCCCATTGTGATAGCATACCTATTAACATTCCCATAAATCGAAGGAGTTCTCGGAAACTGTACGATTGGAGCGAAACTAATAGTACCTGGAGAACTTGAGGTGTTTCTTAGTATAGTAATTTTAGGGTCAAGGTTATTAAAAACAGCTATTTCTGGCTTTTGATCTCCATCTAGGTCTCCTATACATAAGTGTGGATTTGGGCTTCCAATACCTGAATCAAAAAATAAATATTCTGAAAAGTTTAAATTACCAACCGTTGAATTATTTTTAATAACAAAAACCTGCCCAGTTCCATATCTAGTTCCAGCTCCAAGAATTTCAGGTTTCCCATCTAGGTCTAGATCACCTGTTGTTAAAGTGTAAGCACCTGCCCCAATTTCATGTGGAATAAATTTAGGGGCAAAACTAACACTGTCAATTGTGGATGTATTTCTGTAAACAAGCACTTTATTCGAGTAAGTTGCAACATCCAACTTTCCATCACTATCAAAATCGCTTATACAAGAAGTTTCATTATATGGATCAATGTCAAAGCTATATCTTTTACTCATGTTTATATCGTCATTAGTAGATACGTTTTTTAGGACAGTAAAAACAGACTCAGTTGCTGATGGAGAACGGGTTCCATAGTTTGCCACTATGAGGTCAGGTTTGCTATCGCTATTCATGTCACCAATATGTACTGAAATAGGTCTTGTATAATTATTAGGCTGAATTTTAGGAGAACTAAAAGTAAAATTGCTTTTAAATGTAACATTAAAAATTTTATATATATAAGCTGTAAGGTTTGTGGAAAGGTTTGTTATCGAAGGGTATTGGTATGTAGCACCGTTGGGAACGTTAACAATTAACTGAGTTGTAGATGCCTGAAGAACTTTAGCTTTAGTCGCCCCAAAATAAACGATATTGCTATCAGGAGTCGGATGAAAACCTGTTCCAACAAACGTAACTTCGGTTCCGATGGGGCCTTGTTTAGGGTTGAAATCACTAATAACAGGGGCTTGGGTGAATGCAGGAAAAAAGCGTATGATTACGAAACAAACTAAAAGAAAAGTATTTTTCATGGCTACTTAAATCAAGTATTTTAGTGTGGAGTCGTAAATATTATAAATATCTAAAAAAAAAAGCAAGGCACGTCATTTGACGCGCCTTGCTATGAAAATACGTTATGGATTCTCTTATAGACCCAACGACTTCAATACTTCAGTCACTTTCGCTGCTGCTTCTTTGAACTCGATGGCCGAGAAAACTTGTAAACCAGATTCGTTGATGATGCGAGCACCTTCTTCGGCATTGGTTCCTTGCAAACGAACGATGATAGGTACTGGAATGTTACCAATCGCTTTGTAAGCTTCAACAACACCCGTTGCAACACGGTCGCAACGAACGATACCACCAAAAATGTTGATTAAGATGGCTTTTACGTTCGGGTCTTTCAAGATGATACGGAAGCCAGCTTCAACTGTTTTTGCATTCGCACCACCACCTACGTCTAAGAAGTTAGCAGGTTCACCACCTGACAATTTGATAAGGTCCATGGTAGCCATTGCCAAACCAGCACCGTTTACCATACAACCTACGTTACCGTCAAGTTTAACGTAGTTGAGGTTGCTTTCGCCAGCTTCTACTTCCAATGGATCTTCCTCGTTGGTGTCGCGCATGTCAGCAAGGTCAGCATGGCGGATGAGGGCATTGTCATCAAGGTTTACTTTCGCGTCAACGGCTAAGATTTTATCATCCGAAGTTTTCAACACAGGGTTGATTTCAAACATAGCCGCGTCAGACTCGATATAAGCGCTATAAAGAGCCGATACAAACTTCACCATTTCTTTGAAGGCGTTGCCAGTAAGACCAAATGCAAACGCAATTTTGCGCGCTTGGAAACCTTGCAAACCTACACGTGGATCAACCCACTCTTTGATGATTTTTTCAGGAGAGTGTTCAGCCACTTCTTCAATGTCCATTCCACCTTCAGTACTAGCCATAATGACTGGGCAACCTTTGGCACGGTCGAGAAGAATTGACATGTAAAATTCTTTTGGTTCAGATGTGCCTGGGTAGTAGGCATCTTCTGCCAAGAAAATTTTGTTCACTTTTTTGCCTTCTGGGCCAGTTTGGTGCGTAACCAATACCTGCCCTAGGAGGTTAGTAGCTGTTTCACGAGCTTGGTCAGGTGATTTTACCACTTGAACACCGCGTTGTTCGCTACCAACAATTTGCCCCTTTCCGCGTCCACCTGCGTGGATTTGAGATTTGATAACGACAAATTTAGAACCTGTACGTTCGGCGATGGTGCGGTAGGCTTCTACTGCGCGTTCTGGGGTATCAACCACGATGCCGTCTTGGACTCTGACACCGTATTTTTTGAGTATTTCTTTTCCTTGGTACTCGTGGATGTTCATACTATTATTAGGTGAGTGTTTGTTTTTTTTTAGTTTGGCCGTGCCAAATTACACAAAAGTTTTAACTTGATTATTGAATTTCAGCATATAATTAAACGTTATTTGTGAAACTAACCCTCAATGTCTTGCTAAAACGTCTCCTATATAAATTCTGGAAATACCGCTTTATGGTGTCTGAGCCCCCAATTATTACCATGCAAGGGCTCTATCCACTACTTTTACTCCTATTGTTAAGTTTGGTTGCTTTGACTTACCACATGGTCAGAATACAATTCAAAGAAGCAGTTGATTTTTCAATGGATTGGAATTTATTTTTGAGTTGGATTCCATTGATTGTGGCCTTTCTTGTGGATGTTACGGTAAAGCGATTTGATAAGTGGTACGTTTGGGTCGGCGCATGGAGCGTCGTTTGGATTTTGTTTTTTCCCAATGCGCCTTATATGATTACAGACCTTGTGCACTTGTCGGTGGACATGGGGAGTGATCTCACTTGGCACGACATGATTATGCTTTTTTTCTACGCTGAAGTGAGTTTGTTTAATGGCCTTGTCTCGGTGTATTGGATGCACCGCAGTTGGCAAAAAACGTATTCTAAAGCCATTGGAAATATACTTTTGGTACTAAGTTTTCCCATGGCTGGTTTTGGTATCTACCTCGGGAGGGTGCGCCGTTGGAATAGCTGGGATATTCTCCATAATCCCCAAAATTTATTCAATGCGATTTGGCAAAGCCTCACCGACCGCACCGCGTTGATATTAAGCCTTGAATTTGGTGTACTTCTCGGAATGCTTTATTTGGTGCTGTGGGCGTTGCTTCGCTTTAGGATTCGTCATATAGATGATTAACGTAATTGTCAACCACCCGAAAGTTGTAAAACTTTCGGGTGGTTAGTTCAGAATTTGTACTCCAGCCTTCGAAAATGTTTCGATGACCTCCGAATCTTGTTCATCAGTAACCAGACTGTTTATTATTGATAAAGGGGCGAATGTCAGGTATTTGTCTTTACCTAATTTTGAAGAATCACATAGAAGATAAGTCGTACGAGCATTGGCAGACATCGACAGCGTCATTTCTGCTTCTTTTTCGCTGACTGCACTGAGTCCTTTTTCAACGGAAATTCCCCCAACTCCTAAAAAAGCCTTATCGGCTTGGTAGCGTCGAACATGTTCGGTAGCCATGGTGCCGTGGACAGCTTGTCGCTCTGGATCTACTTCTCCACCAATTAAATTGACCGAAACTGCGCTGTTGAGAAGCTCGTGGACTACAGGTAATGAATTGGTAATGACCTTGATGCGCTTGTCCCGAATAAAGCTGCACATCCTAAAAACAGTACTTCCACAATCCATAAAAATAACGTCTCCGTCTTGGATTTGTGCCGCTGCAATGCGACAAATGTGGTCTTTCTTCTCGGCATTTACGGCTGATTTTTGAACAAAACTGATTGGCTGGTTGACTAAGCTTAACCTCATAGCCCCTCCGTGGGTTCGATAAAGCAGGCCATCGGCGGCCATTGTTCCCAAATCACGACGCACCGTAATCTCCGAAGTCTCAAGAACTTGGGCTAATTCCTTGACGTCAACGTCGCCTTTTTCATCCAGTATTTTAAGGATGATTTGCTTTCTGCTTTGATAACTCATGGATTTTGCTTTGATTTGTTCAAAAATAATCAAAATAAATCAAAAATAATCATTTTTATGAATCCCAACGTTCAAATCATTGAGGAAAAATTGCTTTCGGACAATTGGTACGTTCTCAAAAAAATCACATTTGACTACCAAAATAAGTCGGGCGAATGGCAACGACAGTCGCGAGAGGCGTATGACCGTGGCAATGGCGCGGTGATTTTGTTGTACCATCCCACCAACAAAACGGTGATCTTGACGCGTCAATTCCGAATGCCTACTTACGTCAATGGAAACGAAACGGGAATGCTCATTGAAGCCTGCGCGGGGCTTTTGGACAAAGATAACGCAGAAGATTGTATTCGTCGAGAAACGGAAGAGGAAACGGGCTACCGTGTTTCGTCGGTGCGAAAGGTGTTTGAAGCCTACATGTCACCTAGCTCAGTCACCGAAATTCTTTACTTTTTTGTGGCCGAATACGAAGCGACCATGAAAGTAAACGAAGGAGGAGGCGCCGCACACGAACAAGAAAACATAGAAGTGCTGGAGTTGCCGTTTGACCAAGCCCTAAATATGATAAAAACGGGTGAAATCAGGGATGGGAAGACAATAATGCTGTTGCAATACGCGAAATTAGAAGGGTTGATTTGAAAAATGTTCAATTGGGTCATTTGAAAATGCGATAATTTGAAAATTAAAGTTTACGAAATTCAATTTTCAAATTATCACATTCATGAATTTTCAAATTATCCTTTCTCCTTGTGATAAAGGGTTAGTCCAGCGATGGGAGTTTCCATGATGTGCCCGATGGTCATGCTTTTGTCGGCAGCGGCGCGGCGTAGAATGTCGTTGTAATAAAAAGCGACCGAACCCACGAAGTGAATTTTGTGCTGGTTGTAATTGGGTAGCTTGGCGACGTACTTGTCCAAAAACTCGCCGAAGGCATCATAGACCAATTGATAAGCAAAGGGGTGGTTTCGATTGTCAAAAAGGAATTTGGAAAAACTGGCGAAATAGCGGTTGGGAAACGGTTTTTTGTAGGCATTTTCCAGCACAATTTCGCGGGTAAGCCCATAACGTTTGGCAAATTTTTCGGCTAAGTCGGTTGGCATTTCTTTGTGTAAAAAGGCTAAAACGGCTTTCTTGCCTAAATGACCGCCGCTACCTTCATCACCGAGCCAAAAGCCGAACGAAGGAATTTTGTCAGCGATGTTTTTACCGTCGTATAAGCAATTGTTGGAACCCGTTCCCAATATACAAGCAATCCCCGCTTGGTGTCCACAAAGGCCACGGGCAGCCCCTAACATATCGCTATCGACTTCAATGAGGTACGCGCTTGGAAAAACGGCCTGTAAGCCTCGACGAACGATGGCACAAGGTTCTTCGCCCGCGCAGCCTGTGCCATAAAAGTAGATTTCGGTTACTTCGCCAACGATTGAAGGCAAAAGGTTTTGTCGAAGTTCGTTGGCAATAGAATCGGAATCTTGGAAATAGGGATTGAGGCCAATGGTTTTTGCCTGTTGGACATTTTGTTCGTTGTCGATAATTCGCCAGTCCGTTTTGGTTGAACCGCTGTCGGCAATTAATATCATTCGGAGCTACGTTAGTGATGAAATGGAGGCTACAATAACGGCAGCAAAATTGGCTAATTCGTCGTCACGAACCAACTCTTTGAAAAAAATGTAATAAGGAAAACCTATAAGGTTTGAAAAATCGACGAGAACGAAACCTTATAGGTTTGATAAGTTAGATAAGATATAAACCTATAAGGTTTGAAAATCGACGAGAACGAAACCTTATAGGTTTGATAGGTAAATAAGATATAAACCTATAAGGTTTGAAAATCGACGAAAACGAAACCTTATAGGTTTGATAAAGTAGATAAGATATAAACCTATAAGGTTTGAAAATCGACGAGAACGAAACCTTATAGGTTTAAAAGACGTAGCCGCATGAATACGATTCAGAATAAAAAAGTACGTTTTGAGGACTTAGGAATGATTGATTACCAAGCAGCTTGGGATTACCAAGAAAAACTGCTTGCCGAAACGGTGTCTATCAAAACACAAAACCGTAAGTTATCAGCCGAAGAACAGCTAACGACGGCGAATCATTTGTTGTTTTGCCAGCACCCGCACGTATATACATTAGGTAAAAGCGGTCATCAAGAAAATTTATTGATGAACGACGAACAACTGAACGCAGCGGGAGCGCAATTTTATAAAATAAACAGGGGAGGAGACATCACGTACCACGGGCCTGGGCAACTCGTCGGGTATCCTATTTTGGACTTAGAAAATTTCTTTACCGACATTCACAAATACATGCGAATCTTGGAAGAAGCCATCATTTTGACCTGCGCCGATTATGGACTTTCGGCAGGGAGAATCGACGGCTTGACGGGAGTTTGGTTGGGACACGAAGAGGGACAAAATCCCCGTAAAATTTGTGCGATGGGTGTCAAATGCAGCCGCTGGGTGACCATGCACGGCTTTGCTTTTAACGTCAATACCGATTTGAACTTTTTTGGGAATATTATTCCCTGTGGTATTAGCGACAAAGCAGTCACTTCTTTGCAGCAGGAGCTTGGTCGAGAGTTGACGATGAGTGAAGTAGCGGAGAAATTAAAAGGGCATTTGGTAAGATTGTTTGAGATGGAGTTGTAGCTTATTTCACCCCAATTTTGATACCATTCATGGGCTTGAGCGTAATCAGTGGAAACATTTTGGGGTTGTGGGTGTCATCGGGTACGAACGTAAATCGCTTGAGTAAGGATGCCAAAATCAGTTGCATTTCGATGAGGGCAAATTGCTGACCAATACAAATGCGTGGCCCTGCGTCAAAAGGTAAGTAGGCAAATTTAGGGCGATTTTTGACGTTTTCTGGGGTAAAATGGGAGGGATCAAAGGAAAGCGGATTGTGCCAAAATTCGGGGTTACGGTGAAGCTCGTACATGGGTAAAAATACAATGGTACCCTTCCGAATTTCGAAATCTTCAATCACATCGTCAGCGGTGGCTTCGCGGGCAACAGCCCAAGCGGGCGGGAATAATCCCCCCGTTGTGCGAAGTGTTCTTTGAAGACTGTGCACCCAAAATAATAGCCGTTTGAAACTGCCCGACCAAAGTAGAATATCAACCAAATAACTGTAAAAAACATGGCCTTTGCGCGTAGAATGGAAAACCCAGAAGGGCTATATTTCATAACTTTTGCAACCGTCCAGTGGGCGGATGTGTTTACTCGAAGCACCTACGTCGATATTGTTTTAGAGAGCCTTCGGTATTGCCAAAAAGAAAAAGGCTTGCGAATTCATGCTTGGTGTATTATGAGTAATCATGTGCATTTAATGATTTCTACGAAATTTGGCGTTCACCCATCAGATATATATTGAGAGATTTCAAAAAGTTTACATCTTGAGCTCATTAGCAACAAATTTATTGACCAGAAGTTGCCTGTGGCGGTATCGCTATATCCACGAAAATCCTATCAAAACAGGTTTGGTGGATGAGCCGTGGGAGTACAGGTATTCATCAGCACGAGATTACATGAACAATCAGAAAGGGTAGAACTAATTTAATGACAGTAGAGGCTTGGTAAGGCCGTTACAAACGACCTTCTATGTTCAGTGCGCAGTGTTCGGCCGAACACTACGCACAACGGGGAGCCTAAATATGGGGCGCACCATAGCTCTCGTTGTTTTTATCAAATCGCTTGCCATGCTTCGTTCGGAAATCGCACAAAAGCAAGTCTGATTGTAAGACTTGGGCACCTTCTGGCAATAATAGGTCACCTAACGAATAGCGATAAGATACATCTGTATCTGCCAGATCGACCTCAAAACGCTTAGGAATGAGTTCTTCAGGTCCGTAAATGTTGATATAATACTTCACCACATTGAAAACCGCCCCCTTCTTAATCGCAATTGACTTTGATTTATTCATGTACTTAATCGGCACTTTAACCATGACACATTCATCTGTAGAACTGTCAATTAATACATCAGCAGAGTTTCTAACATATTCATCCGACATCTCAATATTTTCTGTCGCATCTTGATTTTCCATGTGTTAAGTTCTTTTTGTAAGATTAAGTATTACACGACCTCCCAAATAAACAAAGTGTTTGTGTACACGGCAAGTGCCACATCTGCTGCCTTTAGTGATTCCCAATACGGAGTTTAGCCCCCAAAAGCGCTAGGGATGATAAATGTAATTATTTTTATTCAACTAATCAATCACATAGCCAATAGCCAACAAAGTATTGGCAGAAATCCCTAAATTATGGTGTAGTTGCTTAATCATTTTAAGACTTAACTGTCTTTTTCCATTCAATACTTCAGAGACTCTATTTTCACCTCCAAAATAGTGAGCCACATCCTTTTGAGATAGTTTAAGTTCCGCCATTTTGTATTTAATTGCTTCAATTGGATTAGGCTTTAGAATGGGATAATGTTTTTTTCATACTCGCAGGCAAGTATGGTAATTGCTTCTAAAATTTTTTCTTCCTCAGAACCTTCTGGGCGATTAAAATAGCTCAAATCAGTCCTAAAACGGCGATTGGCACCGTTAACTTCCGAATATTGGCAATGATAAATTCTTGGGTACGATTGATTTGCTGATAAATTGTTGCCTTATCTTCGTTGGTAATGGTCGTGAACAGTGTCTTGAGGGCTATATAGGCTGTAATGGCCATCATTTTTTCGTCGAGGTCAATGACCCCTTGCCCACGGTGTTTTTCCAATTCGGTTATAAACTCACTTGTCAGTTCAGCCATAATTCGATAGAGCCCAAGCATTCGTTCGCGGTGAAATACGGGTTGAATCAGTCGTCGTTGACGCATCCAAAAATCCCCTTCACTTGTGAGTAATCCCTTACCTAGCACCTTGCTCAATTCTGTAAAAACACTTTCTTTGGCATATCCACGGTGATTTTGCTGGAGAACATGCTTGAAAAAAGCAGGGGCACGAGAAAAGATGATGTCCCGAAACAAGTGTAATCGAAAGGTGCTTCCACAAGTCGAAAATCCATTGTGAATAAAGGCCAACGGGTCTTTGGCAAACCGAAATGGGGTAGTCAGAGGAATAAAGCTTGGTTGGTAAGTAGGGGCCGTAGACATACAAATGGGCAAAATTTTACTAAGGCTCAAAGTTATCTCATTATTTTATTATTGATTATACACACCAGAAAGTAAGTCAGGCTACCAAGATTGGGGAGGGTAGGGTTGAAAAAGACCAAGTATCTTTGCAAATTACCTACTGGAAATCAACCGATGCTTCCATGCGCCTGTTTGCTTTGTTTTTTATTTTCTCACTTTCGTTGTCAGCACAGCCCGTGCTGACCATTACCGATGCCACGAAAGCTAATGCGGTAGCTCCCTATGTGTATGTGTATAGAGACGCTACGCACCAGCTGACAGCTGCCCAAATCGCAAAGTTCCCGTTGGACTCGTTCAACAAACTGAATCAAAAAGAAGTGATTCAGTTTGGCTATTTCTACGATAAAATCTGGTTGCGGTATAGGGAAAAAGGACAAATCTAGGTTCCTACCCCAAATTTTTTTATTGGACTATAGTAGGTTTCAACGGGTTGTACTACGCAAATTCAGCCGTAACGCAACTGGCCAATGCCCTCACTTTCTTTTACCCCACCTGTTTGTTTAGGGGTATCGGCTGGGTTGATAGTCAGAACAATAAAGCAACCCTCATAATGAAAGTGTAATGAAATAAAATTGATAGGCCCGGCTTATCGCTACGGGCTGTACGGGCGACGTAAAATGGAGTTATACCCTCAAAACAACCTCGGGGGTATTGGCTACTACCAACGATACCCTCTCGCTGGCCTACAACACCTCACTGCTTGCCGCTTGGAGCGCGGGGGATACCCTCGCCCTCACCGCCGCTTGTACCTTGCCCAACTGTGGTGCCTCTGCGCCCTCCACAACCGTGAAAGTAGTCAAACAAGCAAGTTGTAGCACCTCTACGGCCTTGGCCGACTGTGCCTTTTACATCAAAGCCGCCGATGCACAAGGAACCGAAACCACGAAACTAACGCGTACAGGAGCAGGGGGTAGTACTTTTCAGCCGCTTACACTCTCGGCCATGACATTGGATGGTACACCTATAACGGGGGTGAGTTACAGTTGGACAGCCCCAAGCCCCCTAACCCCCAATGGGGGAACTAATACGGCGACTGGGGCGACTTTCTCGGCTACGCAGGTGGGCGAGTACAAACTTGTACTCACTCCCACATCGGGCACTGGGGTTCCCTGTGAGTTATACATTACCCTCAGTGGTGTACCTTGTACCATCCCAACCGCAGCAGCCTGTGGTATTACTGCAAACATCACACCTTCTGACCAAGGTGGCCCCTATCTCACCTCTCTCGCCCCAGGCGATCAGTTTACGGCCAATGATTATGTCATTACAGTAACAAGTGTAACTAACTCCCCCATCGGGGGCGGGGGGGCTACTTTTACGGGGGAAGGCTACGCCCGAATGAAACTCACCAATGGCTTTAGCATAGACGTACCCGTTGTGTTTGGGCAAGCCAACGGAAGTGGTTCAACAACGACAGTTACTCCCATAAAACTCAATACCTGCTACCAACTCGTAGAGGGTACGGTATTTACACAATACGACCCGTCTTGGGCGAATATTGCGGATGTAGATAATGCAATTGCAGCGTTAGATGATGCCAAAGAGCTTATTGGTAACTGGTTAGAATCGTTCAAAGGGACTCCTGACCAAATCGAAGCATTTAACAAAAACATCAAGCCATTATTAACCCCTTACAAGGATGATTCTCGTGTGCAGGAGGCCATTACTAAGTTTGAACAACTTACAACGGCTTGCCCAAATTACCAACCCAATGCAACACAAACTACAACCTGCCAAGCCGCCATTGATGCTGCTAAAGCTGCTTATGTCGTGCTTCAAGAATTTATTGATGATTTACCCCCTTTCCCAGGCTATTTACTTCCCGGAGTATTATCTATACCTGGTGGTCGTGTTTTGTCTGATGCACCTGATGAAAAAGTAATAACCGTAGCGGCATTGAACGCTTGCGCAACCGCTAAATGTAGTAATCAAACAGACCCTGTACGTCGCTTTTGGGGGCAATACTATGGCCCTAGCTACGATTTTTGGTCGGTCTTTAGCAATGGCAAGAAGTACTATGTCATGCGCACCTACGAAAATCTCTACCAAGAGGTGTACTATTATGTACCTTACGGAGGTAGCGAATACAAAGTGTTTTATCCAAACAACGGACAAACTTCTGCTGCCGCTTTTGCTGATGCAGGTTCTAAATTGGTGTTTGACGTAGGAGTGATGATAGCAACGGGGGGCGGAGCGTCTGTTTCTGAAGCTGTAGTTACCAACGTAGCTGATGCCTTTATTTCAGCCCTCGAAGAAAGTAACGGTGATTTATCACAATTTAATTCTGCATTAGCTACCAATTTGGCTTTCAGTAGTCTTGATTTTGCTGAAGCAGCAGGGCCTGTGTTCAAAAACTTGGTCAATAAATTCAAGCCCAATTGGGGAGCTTTTACACAAGCGGCTCGTAATCAACTCAATACGCTTCGTTCTCAATCTGGTTGGGTAGCTCAAGTCACGAGCCACAAAAACAGCATTTCACCTAAAATTCTTACCAATTATGGAAAGGTAGTAAAAGGGACATTAAGTGAAGTAGTAGATAAATTGTCAAGCATACGCACAAAAATTGACCATAAAAACAAACAAATCTTGGATGCAGCAGGAAATATAATTGCGACCATCCAAGGGAAAAATTTACAGTTAGTACCTGTTTCAAATCTGACAGGGTACACCCTAAAAGAAACCATCAAAGAAACCTCTTATGGGGTACTTTTTGAAGGACAAAAATACCTACGTAAAGGAGATATAGAAATCCTGACTTCAGGAACCTCAACAATCCTTAGGGGTATTGCCACTTCATTGCGCAACAATACGGCTCAATTAGGGAAAACAATCCTCCAAAAACTTCCAAACTCCTCTACTGATTACTACAAGTTTACTTCGTTGGCTGGTACGGGTACTTCTAATGCTAAAAATGCTACATTAGCATTTGCAGAAGAAAATGGAATTGCCAGAGTAGTGCTTAAAGAAGCGACTTCTACCACTACAAACCTTTCTACTTTGCTCCAAAATGCCCCACGAAGAGTGGTTGAACCAGCGTTTCCAGTTCGTCTCAAACGCACTAATATTGATGCCGTCGAAACACTTTTAGATGGTACTTTCCCCGAAGTAGGCACAGGAGTGATTGAGAAAGTGGAAATAAACCCTACTTCTAAAACAAAAGCATTGCTACTAAAAGTGACTATCGGAGTATTAGTCCTCGAAGTGATCAAAGATTTGGTTGAGTGTGATTTTTGTAAAGCCGAACGAGTTGCTTGTGATTGCTTCAAACAGTTGGATGATGCCACTGCGAAGCAACATACGATTGCAGTTAAACGCCTTTGTGAAAAACTTGATGTAAGCAATAAATACTCTGTTTGCGCTAAATTATTGGCTCTTTCTACAACCAACCAAACAGCCACCAAAGCATTTTTGGACGATGTGGTTGACCTTCAAACTAACATGTATCACCTTAATGCCGAGACAAATCTACCGACGGTAAATGTCGCAACGGTAGATGCTTGGAAGATGGTGTATGACGCAAAAGGAGGCCAACGATACCGCAAAGACAAACTCCTGCTCGACCAAGTGGCTAAGATGAGAGCGAATCAAACCGTACTATCTGTTCTTGGCAGTGGGAATCCAGCCACTGGGGAAATAGTACTGACCGACATAATCCGAAAAAACAATGCTGCTCCTTGTAATACTTGCTCCAACAATAAAAACTGGCTCAACAGTATGAACGAGTACATGAAAGATGTAGAATATTTTGCTATTACCTTTGGGCGAAATACAGATATTAACAGCAATAGAAGCGCATCTGTGTACTCTTCGGGAATTACATCGAATAATTCAGGTCATAGATTCGGGGCTATTTATGTGCTTAAAGTACTTAGAAGGGACAAATCTCTCCAACCAAGTAGATTTGAAGGAAACCTCAATAGAGCAGGAGGGCCTAATTGTGAACCAGATGCACTTGTGGGAACTAAAATTTACGAATTTAAGTCTTGGTCGCCTAATGGTGGAGATACGGATATTGGCTCAATGGGAGATGACGACCTTTACGCTACCATAGGGGGTACATCTGCTTTCCTAAAACTTGCCAATAATAGTTATTCAGGTTCACCCAATTCTTATACACAGTTTTTATGTTATTTGAGTAATATATCATCTATGAACCAGTTAGAATATGTTTTTGACAAAGACCTGCTCAACGCCAAAGGTCAATCAGATGCCGTTGGGTATGTCAAACTACAATTTCAAAACTTGATGAAAAAACCTCAAGAACAACAAGAAATTTTTAACGTTATTTGGGGTAATAATAATGGGTTACTTCAAAGTTTATGGCCCCCCTCTAGTTTTCCAAATATTACAATTACCCAAGCAAAGCAAGTATTTAATGATTGGGTTAATTCAGGGGATAATACACTATTTAAATTCATAACTGTGAAATAATGTACAAATCAATTCATACTCAAAAAGGGATTAAAGGAGTTAGACTTGTAAATGGTAGTAAAATTTTCGGGTACACTAATGGAGATTTAATTATCAACTCAAAAAAAATTCAAGCTAATGTAGATACAGTCATAGAATCCTTAAAAATTTTTGCCTCATATTTATTTTTTGACAGCTTTGATAATTCGTATATGTATGATTTATCAAATGGTAAACTATACAGTATAGGTACATTTAGAGCATATCCAAGTTCATTAGAAAGAAATGAAATCATTTGTACTTATGATAGTGTATATTACAATAAAAAATTTTCATGGAAAACAGGACTTTATAATTATGAAGAAAACAGGCTTATTAAGGAATACTTTTTTTTAAGAGATATTTCGATTGCATACTTCCTAAATAAGGAAGTTGTAATTACATGGCAAAATATGGTTTTATTGAATTCTATTTCTCTGCTCACAGGCGAATACGAATGGGAGCTGGATTTAAGCGGTCGAAAGAATCCTGAAGGAAGTAGAGAAGAAAATGCCCAAATCGAGCAATTAGTGGGGGTTTGGCAAAATCAACTCATCATCACGCTAAGTAACGGCGAACTTGTCAGTGTCGATACGCAAACAGGGAATATCCTTTGGGAAACCCAACAGCTCGGAACCCAAATCAACCAAGGCCCACCTTATCAATGGAGAGGGCATTTGAGTTTCAACGGTTGCCATATCGAAAATGGCAAACTCTACGAAATGGTTGGCAGTGTGTATTATTGCATCGACCTCATTACCCAAGCTGTAGAAATCCTTTGGCAAGACCAACGCACCGAAGAGTACGTAACTGTCCAACATCGCACCTATACCGAAGATTATATTTATTTTACAGGATCTTTCAATGGAACATTCCAGCCTCATATTGTAGGCGTATTTAACCGTAAAACGCTTTCGTTGGAATGGGTAGAAGATATGAGCCTTCCCATTCTACCTTCGATGGGTTATCCGCCGTCGCTCAATCAAGCTCCGCAGGTAGATGGCGATAAACTGTATGTCTTAGACAGCGGAGGCACTTTACACATTTTTGAAAAAGAAAACGACTAAGATACCTTTATGAAAACCAGAATCATCCTTTTAGCAGGGGCTGCCGCCGTCTATGTAGGCTATCGTCTATTTCAAAACTACCGTACCAAAGCAGGTACGCAAAACTTAACCAAACAACTAAAAAAAGACCCCGCCGTAGGCGAGGCATTTGCCGAGGAGCTTTCTATCACGGTGGCCAAGCAAGCCATTTCCAATCCCAACTGGCAACAAACATTTCAACCTTACTTGGAGGGGCAACAAACGCGGCTTGGTGATTTTGTGATACAACACGCCCAAACCCTCGCCGATGGGAGTTACCTTTTGGTCACCACGGCCGATTACCGCGAAAACTCCCAAGCCAGCCGAGGCGTGGCAACCAACGACGTACATAATCTCAACTTTATCCTAAAAACCACCGATACCCAACACATCCTCTACTCCGACCTCCACACCGATTTAGTGGATAAAACCTTACGCAGTGATTTTGCCAAAACGCTTTTTCAACACATTCAATAATTTGTTTTCATTTAACCATTCACCCATGTTCAAAAGTCTTGCTTCCTTTTTCGTTATTGTTGTTTTGTTAGTCGGCTGTAAGTCCAAATCCGAGGAGTGCATCGCCCCCGCCATTGATAAAAATCTGGTAGGTACCTGGAAAGCTGTTGTCATCGAGGATAGTGAGGAGTCTGGTATGGGCACGCTCACTTTCAATGCCGATGGCACTATCAACGATCCTGGGAATATATTTTTGGGCAGCCCCGTTTCAAAATCCACTTGGAAAGTAGTAAGCGGAGATGTAGAAACGACATTCTCTACCAATAGTGCTCCCATTTCGACAGTGTCGTTTACGTTCAAAGTCAAGGAAAACACCTGTACCAAAATAGTCCTCGACGTCTTTGGTTTGTACACCATCGAGCTTACCAAATAACAATCATTCATCTGTAGTTCCGTCGTTAGGTAGTTTTTATTTACTATTACGATGGAACTACTAGAAAAATAACCCACTTATTTTTATCCCTTAATTATCCCCACTCAAAAGTAAGTCAGGCTACTAATATTGGGGATAGTAGGGTTGAAAAAGACCAAATAACTTTGCAAATTACCTACTGGAAATCAACCGATTCTTCCATGCGCTTGTTTGCTTTGTTTTTTATTTTCTCACTTTCGTTGTCAGCACAACCCGTGCTGACCATTACCGATGCCACGAAAGCTAATGCGGTAGCTCCCTATGTGTATGTGTATAGGGACGCTACGCACCAGCTGACAGCTGCCCAAATCGCAAAGTTCCCGTTGGATTCGTTCAACAAACTGAGTCAAGAAGAAGTGATTCAGTTTGGCTATTTCTACGATAAAATCTGGCTGCGGTTTGAGGTAAAAAATAAAACAAGAGAAGAACTGTACCTCATTCATAGTTATCGAGGGTTTCGTCGGATGGAGGTCATTATTTTTGACGAAAACGGCCAGAAACAGGCGTTTCAGGTAGGAGAGTCAACGCCTGTATTATACCAGAAAGTACACCAAAAGCCTCCCGTTTTTCCAATCGGCCGTACACCGTCAGTCGTTTATCTTTCTATTGTTTCGGGAAATGCCCACGGAGATTTTATACATATCGGTGGTTTGGGACAAGCGCTTACGTATCAACGAACAAACACCACCTGGCAAAGTTTTTCATTAGGCATTTATGTGCTCGTGTTTTTATATGCCTTTATTTTCGCGGTTCGTCTTCGTGATCCCCTCATTGGCTGGTATGCCCTGTTGATGTTGAGCATTATCTTGTTTTACCTCGACTTTTACAGCTTTTTAAAAATAAATACCTATTTCAATACGGCGTTCGCCTACTTGCTTTGCTGGTCGCTTTTTCATGTTCATCTTCTCAATCTACGTTTTTACTCAAAAAGCCTGTATTGGGCTATATTAGGTTTCAACGGGTTATACTACGCAAATACAGCCATAACCCAATTAGCCCAGCTGGTTGAGTCCTCGTTTATCTCGCCCCTTTTTCGGCTTCTCCTTTGGCTCAAATTAGATTGGGGAGGATTTATTTTGCTGGTATTATTTCTTTTATTAATCAGCTTGATTTATGTGGCCATCAAAAACCTGAAACAAGTCTGGCTGTATGCCATTGCGTTTAGCATTAGCCTTTCGGCCATGATTATCAGCATGTTTGCGTTGTACAACATTGAGTGGCTCCCATATACTCCCTACAATAATTTCTTTGTTCCGGGCACGTTAATCGAAATCATTCTTCTCGGTTTTATTCTTGCCGAACGAACCAACCAACACCGCAAAGACCAGGCCCGCACTCAACAACAACTCATTGTGCAGCTTCAGGAAAACCTGCGGCAGCAAAACAAACTCCTGCAAATCCGTGATGAAATCGCCCGCGACCTGCACGATGAAGTGGGCGCTACCCTTACAGGAATTGCCACGTCGGCCAAGGTGATTGAGAAGAAAATGGGGCATGAGCAGGAGGAGGTCAAAGCCGTATTAGGCCAAATGACCACCGATTCACAGGAGGCCATTCATACCATTCGGGACACGATATGGGCTTTGAATCCTGACAACGATGCACCCGATAAGTTGTTGGAAAAGATGAAATCGGTGGGTTTTAAACTGCTTATGCCCCACGGCATTGCGTTTGTTTTTGAGAATGAAGTGCCCGTTTCACAATTACCCGTTTTTTCGATGGAACAGCGGCGAAACCTGTATCTGGTCTATAAAGAAGCCTTGCACAACATCGCCAAACACAGTCAGGCGGCTAACGCTCAGGTTCGCATTTTTCAGCAAAAGGCTGATTTACACGTCCGTATCTCAGACGATGGAAAAGGTTTTGATGCTGCTCAAATTCAGGAAGGCAACGGCCTGAAAAATTTTCAGAAGCGGGCCAAAGAAGGTGGATTTGAGGTAAAAGTCAAGTCGGCAGAAGGGGGAACAGAAGTAGAAATTATCATTCTGTTTAACCACAAAGTTCACCATGAATAGCACAAAGAACACAAATCCATACAAAACTGATAATCAACATGATTAGCCTCGTCATTTTTGAAGATAACAAAGCCCTGCGCCAAAGTCTTTCCCTGTATTTTAACCATACCGAAGGCGTTTATTTAGCGGGTGCTTATCAGGATGCCAACGAAGCCGTCGCCAAAATCCGTAAACACCGTCCTGATGTGGTGTTGATGGATATTCAAATGCCAGGGCTATCGGGAATCGAAGCAATGCAGCGCATCAAAGCGGCCTATCCTGATACCAAAGTACTGATTCACACTATTTTTGAAGATGACCACCGCATTTTTTCGGCGGTTTGTGGCGGGGCGTCGGGCTATGTCCTCAAAAGCCCTGACCCGGACGAAGTTCTTGAGGCTATTCAGGATGTGTACAGGGGCGGCGCTCACATGTCGCCCGCCATTGCGCTCAGGGTGATGCAGATGTTTCAGAGCCAGTTTGTACAAGCCGAAGCTACGTATATCGAACTCACGGAGCGGGAAAAAGAAGTGTTGACCTGCATGGTTAAGGGCATGAGTTACAAAATGATAGCGGATGCCTGTTCACTAAGTTTTCATACGGTTCACTACCATATCAAACACATTTACGAAAAACTTCACGTCAACTCTGCGCCCGAAGCCGTAGTCAAAGCCATTGAGCAAAGGTTGGTATAAACTACCAAAATTGGGGATGGTGGGGCGTAAAATTATGAACGAACTTTGTCTCAATCATTCATTAAACTTTACATCTACCAATGAAAATCTTCCCCGTAAAAATCGTTCTTACTATAGGCTTATTTATGAGTATTTGCTCGGTCAGTTTTGCTCAAAAAGACAATACAGATGAGCCTGAAAAAGTACTCCAACTATTTGTTACCGAATACAATGCTGACCCTCATCGCTTTTTCGACAGTCGCATACCAAAGGATTTTAGATATACCAATGCTGAGGGTTTATTTTCGTTTAGAGAATCTGTGGTAAAAGGGGCAGAGGGGCGAAGCAGTACGAACAGCGAAGTGTCTAATCTCAAGTTTTTTAAGTCGGGTGATTTGATAGTTGCCAGTGGCATTCATACGTTTGGAGGAAACCCAGTAGCATTTACTTATACCCTACAAAAACAAAACGGCAGATGGATGTTTGCTGCCTCGCATCATACTGCTCAAAAAGTTAAATGATAGCGGTAGTTAGGGTTAGTACATTGTTAAGTAAATAGTTTCAAATTTTACCCGCAGAATCCCGCAGAACAATACAAACGCAGATTTTCGCTGAAAAGGGCTTTATACTCTCATTAATCAGCGTCATCTGCGGCTTTCAATCGGCGTCAATCTGCGGGTAATACTTAAAGAAACTTCCCTAACACTGTATTAGGGTAGATGTAGGCATCTATTAGGTAAGTGAGAGGTAAGTAGTTTTTTACGCCTCTCACTTTTGGTTTTAAGTCAAATTCTTTGGTTTAAAACCTAATTCCATCTACTCAGTGAACCACCTCCGACAATACCTCCACGCACATCCCGAAGTATCGGGCTATGAAGTGCAAACCAGTGCCTTTGTGGTGACTCACTTACAAAAACTCGGCATTCGTACGATCCATCAGGGATTCTCAATGCATTCGGTACTGGCCGAAATTGAGGGAAAGGAAGAAGGAAATACGATTTTGATTCGTTGTGAATTGGATGCTTTACCGATTCAAGAACTCAATAGCTTTGAACATCGTTCGACGGTCAAAGGCGTGTCGCATAAATGCGGGCACGACGGCCACATTGCTATCTTACTTTCACTGGCCGAAAAATTGGTTAACAACCCGCTTCCTAAAGGCAAAGTAGTGCTGTTTTTTCAATCCGCTGAAGAGACGGGTACAGGTGCCAAAGCCGCGATTGAATCGGGAATTTTTAACGATTATTCCATTGATTATGCCGTGTCCTTGCACAATTTACCCCAATTTCCGTTAGGTTCAATCATCTTAAAAAAAGGCATTTTTACGCCTACCGTCGAGAGTTTGAATCTCCAATGGAGGGGGAAAACGAGCCATGCTGCGGAGCCTTCCCAAGGTATTAATCCCGCCAATGCCATTGCTCGTTTGGTTCAATTTATCAGACAATTACACAACGATGATAAGTCGTCTCCAAGTTACTTTGTAACGACTCCGATTTTTATCAAAATGGGAGAAGTTACCTATGGTACCTCTGCGGGTTATGCTGAAGTAGGATATACCTTTAGAACGTGGGAAAGTGCTAAGTTTGACTCGTTTAAAGAGTTGATTAAAAATAAAATAGCGTTGATTTCAGAAGAAGAACGGCTGGGCTTTGAAATAAAATGGGTAGAAAGTTTTAAATCAAATAATAACCATTCGGGCGTCATAGATGAGTTGAGAGAAATTGCCCTTATGCGCCGTTTAGAGGTAATTGAGCGGGAAAAACCCTTTGATTTTGGGGAAGATTTTGGGCTTTTTACAGATACATTTCGGGGGGCTATGTTTGGAATTGGTTCGGGCGAAAACTGTTACCCGCTTCACAATGAACATTATGACTTTCCTGATGAACTCATTCCCATCGGTAGCCAAGTATTTTATGACTTTGTGCAACGAAATACCTAAACGATAAAAAAATAGCCAAAAATTATCGCCAAAATATGTCTATTAATAAGGCATCTCTCCGTAACTTTAAGGCGCTCAATCAATGTTCAATTTTAACACTTGACGTCCTTGAAAAAAATCTATTTATTGCTGATTATACTCAGTTGGACTGTTTCCAACGGGCTTGCTCAATCTTCTTGTAACTGTGCCCTGACCATCTCGGCGGGAGGAATTTACCAAAACTCAAAATTAAAAGTTCAGCCTGGTCAAACGGTTTGTATTCAGGCAGGTCGCTACGATGGTATTCGCCTAGTAGGCTTTGTGGGAACTGCGGCAAATCCGATTCGAGTCGTAAATTGTGGTGGTTTAGTAAGCCTTGGCTCGGCGACAAGCAACTACGCTGGACTCGAAATTTTGGACTCGAAATTCCTTATTATCAGCGGTTCGGGGGATAATGCCATTCCCTACGGCTTTAAAATTGACAGGTCTAAAGCGGGCGTTTCGGCGGTATCGGTAGGAGGCTTGAGTAGCAACTACGAAGTAGAACGGGTAGAAGTGGCAACTGCAGGCTACGCTGGCTTTTTTATGAAAACCGACCCCGCCTGTGACACAATGGCTAACTCTCCTAATTTTACGATTTACGACGTAAAAATTCACGACAATTACATTCACCACGCCAACGGGCCTGGCATGTTTTTGGGGAGTGGTTACTCAAGTACTACGGGTAGAAGTATCGTTTGTAATGGCGTAACCAAGGTAGTTTACCCAGCACAAACGTACGGAATGCAGGTGTACAATAACCGAATCGAACGAACAACGAGTGCAGCGATGTGGGTTAATAATGCCCCAAACGCCGATGTGCATGATAATATAATGCTCTACAACAACCTAGGGCCTGTACCTGCGGGTTGGCAGGTGGGTGGGTCGACGGCCTGCGGTTGTGATTATACAATTACGCAGGCGGGTACGTACAACAATTGGCGTTTAGAAGTAGACCCAGGCAAAAAAGTGTGCGTGCAGGCAGGTTTGTATAACAATCTTACGCTTGAGAACTTTGAAGGAACTCCTACCCAACCCATTCGTTTTGTCAATTGTGGGGGACAGGTGACCATTAAATCTACTTCATCGAGTAGTACAGTACAAGTTAAAAAGAGCCGTTATGTTGTAGTGAGTGGAACGGGCGATGCGGCCATTCCTTACGGTTTTAAAGTTACGAATGAAACAACGGGGGGAAGCATGGGCATTGCCGTGGGAGATTTGAGTTCAGACGTAGAAGTAGACCACGTAGAAATAACAAAAGCGGGTTTTGCGGGTATTATGGCAAAAACCGACCCAAGTTGTGATTCTACAACATGGCGTTCCAATTTTACGATGTACAATGTAAAAGTACACGATAACTACATTCACGATGTGGGCGGGGAGGGGTTGTACATCGGCAATTCTTTCTTTGGTGATGGCATGACCGTTACCTGCAACGGCGTCCAAAAACAGGTTTACCCCCACCTCATTTATGGCCTTGAAATTTACAACAACCGTATAGAGCGAAGCGGAGCGGAAGGGTTACAATACGGTTGCGCTCCTGATGCTAAGGTACACCATAATTGGATGAAAGATACGGGTATTTCGCCCTTTGCTAGTTACCAAAACAATGGTCTCCAAATTGGCGGAGGTGCTGGCGGTGAATGTTATAGCAATACGGTGTTGAACGCTTCAGGGATGGGGATCATCATCGTTGGGCACTGGGGAAACAACCGTTTATACAACAACGTAGTTAGTCAGGCGGGAGGAGATGGCATTTTTTGCGACGAGCGAACGGGGTCAATCGCTGGAACGTATGTGCAACTCATCAATAATACAATTTCAGGGACGGGACGTGACGGGATTCGGATGTATAACCAAATTAATACCAATCTCATCGCCAATAATGCCATCACCAACTACGGAACATCGGGGCCTGCTCCTACCAATGGATACGTAGGCCAAGCCTTTGCTTTTCAGCAGGGGGCAACGGCGACTTTCATGAACAATTTTACGTCGCCAAACGCAGTCGCGGCGGGTTATGTTGACCCTATTAATGCCAATTTTGCCTTGACGTCTACTTCACCGTTGATTAATGCAGGAGTGGATGCTTCGCAATGGGGAGTAACTTCTGATCAGGCAAATCAAGCTCGCCCGCAGGGAAGTGCCTATGATATTGGGGCTTTTGAATTTACGCCTCAATCAACCCGTCGAGCGGCTGAGTTGTTGGCGACTGAGGAGGTTTTGGAGGTTCAAACGTTTCCTACCCCTTTTCAAGACCAAGTGACCTTGAAGGCACCCGAAGGAACAGGGATTCAACAAATAGAAATATATACCTTACAAGGTAAACAAGTACGAAATATTTCGCTTGGCAATGCACCGAATACGTATACCCTCCCAACGCGTGATTGGAGCACAGGAGTGTATTTGTTTATGGTACTTACCAACAAAGGGCACTTCCAAGGAAAAATGATGAAAAACTAGTACCTCAAGGGCTCTTCGCAGAAGAGCCCTTTTTTATGAATAGGGTACCAACTCTACCTTCAAAAAACCACCCATTGCATTAGGGGGAGTAACAACCTGGGGAATCCCGTTGACGACATCCAACGTAGGTTTGTGCGTATGGCCTGCCAAAATACCGAGCAAAGTAGGCGCTGAAAATACTTCTTTGTGAAACTGAAGTGTTGTTTGAGTATGACCAGAATTTGGCCATTGTTCTCTTCGTTCGAGTTGGTGGTTTTTATCGTTTTGAGCGTTCCAATTGGGGTGCCCACATCCAAATCCCAACGACCGCTCGGGGGCATAAAGGGGAATGTGTACCATTAGTACAATAGGCTTTTGGGTTGCAACTTCCTTTCTGAAAAATGCCAATTGCTCGGGAGTAATTTGATACGTAGAATTGTCCAGTGCCAAAAAACGAACACCGCTAATCTCCCTAACGGTCATCAGTGGGTGGTCGTTTTGATATATAGCTTTTAACCGTTTGTTGGTCCAAGTGTCTCTCAACGAGTGACTTGAGCCTTCCATGCCTTCGTAATGCCAATCATGATTGCCTGCCACGTATAGATAGGGCAATTTACTTTGTCGCACTTCTGCGGCTACCCACTCAATAGCGGCTTCGGAAGGAAAACTGAAAATATCTCCTATCATTGCCAGGAGCTTGGTGTCTCCTTGTTGTGCTATTTCGAGTGTTTTATGAAAACACTCCTCAGGGTTGGTAGAGTCCCCTGTTTGAAAATGCTTGGTTTGGTTATAAGCTTTGGCCATGCGCCCGCTGAACTGTTGAAAAGGTATTCCGCGCTCGTCGTCTTTAAAGAGGTGTGTGTCAGCCAGCATGGTAATGTTGAAACGCTCTTTGATGGCGGGATGATAAAAGCGCATAATGTTACCATCAAGGGCAAAACTGCCTCGGTTGGGCTCGGCAACAAAATGAGGCAGCTTTAATCCACTTGCTCCAGCAAGGGCTATTCCGCTTTTTAGTATATTTCTTCTGTTCATGTTATGATGTGATTAAAAGGAATCTCATTTTGAAGGTTTAAAACATTGTTAACTAAGTCTTTTAAGTTTTACCCGCGGATTAACGCAGATATTGGCCGACGAGGCTTGCTTCATTTATCAGCGACAATCTGCGTTTGTATTGTTCTGCGGACTTCTGCGGGTAAAAAATAAAGCTAGCTATTTAACAGTGTATTTAGCATCGTTTGAAGCAGTCGTTAAGTAAAGTGTTTTGGCCTCTTCCAAAGCCTTGAAAATTTTGGCGCGTTCTCCCGATAGTGATTCCATTAAACTGGGTTTTTGACGGAACAATCGAAGGGCTTGCCAAAGGTGAGTCAACCGGGTGAGGCGATCCCAGTACCAGAGCACAAAATACCCAAGTAAGGGTACACATAGTAAAAACGCCAGTGTTACCCAAATTTGTTGAAAAAGGGCGTGGATTACGTAGGTTTCGAGGCCGTAAAAGAGGGGAAAAAGAAAGATACCAGCTGTCATCATGATGGGTGCGCGGTAGCTGATGTCGGACGAAATTAGGCGAGCAATCTTTGAGGGTAGAATGTAAGGTATGTAGTTGGTTAGTAAGCCCAAAACGTACAACGGAAAGCCTGCGAGTAACGACAAAAAAGTGCTTCCTAAGTTTCCATAGAGCCGTTTTGTTTGGGTAAAAATGCGGTCAGAAAGATGAAGCTTTTGAAGCGAATCGAGGTAATTGGTCATTTTCACTTGGAGAAACTTCAGTTGTTCGGGATGGTGGGTTTCAAAGTACCGAACGGCCGTAATCAGTTGTTTAATTAACCCAAATTCGTGTTTTTTTACTTTACGGTTCAACTGCAAATCGTCAAAGAGCTGGTTCTTGTACAGTTTTTCGACCTGTAGCACCAGACTATCTTCCTCTTCGTCGTCCGTAACAATTACCGAAGCCGCGAGGCGTTGTTCAATCAAATCGGTTAATGCCTCCACCGCTTCAAACGAATCGGGGCGGTAGGTTTCTTTGAAATCCTTGAGGTGAATAGGCTCACCAACGTTGATAAATACCTCCGAACGAAAGTGAGTAGGGTCGGAGTAGTTGAGACCAATGGGTAGAATCTGAATGCCGAGTTCAAACTGATTTTCGGCTTCAGCACCGAGGGCAATGCGGGCAGTTCCCGTTTTTATTTCGCGTAATCGGCGCTCAATTTCGCTGGTTCCCTCAGGAAAAATGAGTAAGCTTCCCTTGCCTTCTAAGTAATCGTAACAGCGTTGAAAGGTGCGTTTGTTGAGTTCGGCAGGAGATAGGGTGCTGTCAGAAGTATCTTTTTTACGGTAAACAGGGATGACGTGAAAGTATGCAAAGAGGGGGCGCGTGAAGCGGTTGAAGATGCTCCCATTGGCAATAAATGCCACCCGCTGACGCACGAGCGTAGCCACAATCAGGGGGTCCATAAAAGTGTTGGGGTGGTTAACTGCTAGGATTAGCGGTCCTTTCGCGCGTCGAAGCATTTCGAGGCCGTCTACCTGAAAACGCCTAAAAAATACCCTTAGGGCAATTGAAAGTATCCATTTAAGTAACGTGTACAGAAGCATAGAGGCAAGGGAAATACGGTTTTGGCTCAAAATAACACAATTCGTTCAATTTTCTAAAACGGGTTATTCTAAGGATATCTTCCCCTTGCCAGCGCCCAATGGTTGTTTTAATGCCTCCGCATCTTTGCGGGCTAGTCAACTTAGTTAAACCCCTTCTCCACAATCATTCTTACAATGCCATTAAAAGCACTTGTGGGCAACAACCATCGTAAGAAAAGCAGCATAGACGATTGAGCACTAGAGGGATAGCGCAATTTATACGATGAATCGTTGGCGGCTTTGAAAATCGTTTTGGCGACGGTGTCAGGGCCTGGAGCGTTGATGTACGCGTCGGCACCGTTTTTGAACGTCACTTTTTCGTACGTATCGTATTCTGAGAAGCCCTGTTTGTCAAACAATACCATCGAAGTCTCCAAAAATTCGGTTTTAATGGCGCCAGGTTCTACGTTTTTTACCCGAATATTAAACGGACGTAGTTCGTACTGTAATGCTTCTGCCCATCCTTCAATGGCCCATTTGGTGCCGTGATAGACGCTGTAAATGGGAAAGGTTATGCGCCCGCCCATCGAAGTGACATTGATGATTGTGCCCGCGCGTTTTTGACGGAAGTAGGGTAAAATCTCGCGTACGACGTTCATGACGCCAAAAACATTGGTGTCAAACTGTTTCTGGACTTGTTCGGGCGTTGATTTTTCAAAAATACCAACGGCGCCGTAGCCTGCGTTATTTACAATTACGTCGATGCCTCCAAAATCAGTAATCGCACCTTGAATTGCGCTTTGAATACTTGCGGCATCGGTAACATCAAGGGCGTACAGTCTGACGTTGGGCAACGCACGAAGCTCGGTGTCTTTGTGCGGATTACGCATCGTGGCCGCTACGTTCCAGCCTTGTTGGGCAAAATACTGCACAGTTGCTTTCCCGATTCCTGAGGAAGTTCCCGTAATTAATACTGTCTTTTTCATTTTTCTAGTTAGTTTTGTGAATTTATATTCATTAAAAGATTCAAAAAAATACGATTTATGACGAAATCGTATCTCTTTCTTACTCGTTAAAATTAGGCACGGATACCGTCCCAAAGTACGCTGAACGTCATTTCCCAATCGGTAGTAGAGATGGGTTGTTGGGTATAAATGGCTTGCTTGGCCAATTCGTTCAACATACCACATACCAGCGTAACTAAGAGCTCGGGATTGGCCTCCTTGATTAAACTTTGGCGCTGACCTTCCAGCACAAGTTGGTAAATAGGTTGGAGTGCTTGGTCTTCTTCATTCCGAATGCTATCGTCTTCGTGAAAGAAGGGGGAACGAAAATACTGTTCTAAAAAAGCGCCGTATTCGGGGTTTTTAATGTTGTTTTCCAGAAAGTTACGCGCTATTTTTTTGATTTTAATTTTCAATGGTTCATCACCAGTCAGTTCGTGGGTTAAATCATTGGTATTGGCACGCATCAAAAATAAATACAACTCCCGTATCAATTGATGTTTGTCTTCAAAATAGATATAGACAGTCCCCGTAGCTACCCCCGCTTCTTTGGCTAAGTCCGACATTTTAAGCCCCGCTAAACCCACTCGGGTAATCATCTTTAGGGCGGTTGTTAATATTAATTGTATTTTGCTTTCGTCTTTGCTTCTCATGATTTTTGGTGTGCTGGTTGCTCATTCGCTTTATTTATGCAACAAATATACTGAATAAAAATTCAATTAAACAAAAATAGGTGAATTTATTTTCATTTTTTTGAGGTATTGATGAGCTCATACGCTTTTTGTAGGTCTAAATCGCGCGCTTTCTGAACATCTTCGAAACGATATTCAATTGGATAGTTGGGTTGAACGCCGTGGCCAATGTCGGGGCCTGGGATGTGTAAGGCCAATTTAAACACAGGAATACGCACTTTGGCGCGGGTGTGCGGGAGGGTGAGGTAGGGAGAAATAAAGGCGTTACATCCGTGCCGTCCGCCGCCCGTTTCTCGCCCAATGACAACTGCTTTTGGGTTATATTGTTGAACCATCGACGGAAAAATAGCGGCGGCGGAGAACGAACCTCCGTTGGTGAGCAAATATACGTTTCCTTTAAACTCAAGGTGGCGGTTGGGAGAGTGGATTTTTTTGGCCGAGCGGCTACTGCGACGCCCATCGGGCAATTTTTTTGACCAGAAAAAACGGGTTGACCAACGGAAAAGTTTATGACTGTAATAATGCTGATAAGAAGGGTGCAGAGTAATGGCCGTTGCCGAATCATAAACGACGTAGTCGGAATCGAGCAAATAGGACATTAGATTGATACTTGCACTGGATTGCCCGCCGCCGTTGGCGCGCACATCAATGATTAAGTGTTTGATATTTTGAGCTTTGATTGCTTTAAACGCGCGGCGGTAGAATCGGCGATGCCGATCGTCGCTGAACGTATTGATGTCTAAAATGGCAACGGTGCTGTCTTTCTCTGACTTTTTCAACGTCCGTAATTTGGCATTGGTTTTGACCATGAGCTTAGGCGTCGGCGCTGGGGTTTTGGGTGCCTGATTGGTTGGTGTTTTGAGTGGGGTAGGTGCTTTTTTGGACGGTTTTGGTGGCTTGTTGAAGCTGAGTGTTAAATTTCTCTTCTTTCCTAATGAGTCTTGAACGACGATTTCGAAGGTTTCTTTATTGCCGTACAAATAGCGATAAAACCCGCCAAAATTACCGTTTACAACCGTTGTTTTGAACGTTTGGTTATAGCCATCCGACGGTACAAGTTGGCGCATTTGGGCGTGGATGTCGCTCGCCGCTAACCCGTCAATCGTCAATACCTCAGTGCCCGCCACGAGCGTACTGTCATCGGTTCGGTTTTGAAGGATTCGTAGTTTGTTTTCAACAAAATACAGCCCCAACGGAAACTCTTTTGGCTTGTTTTTTTTGACATATTTTACGTAGCCTTTGGACGCATAAATGTCGGTATGGCCGCAGCGAATGTACGAAAATAGGGGATTGACTGTCCGCCGAAATTCGATTTCGGTCATGGGATGGTCAAGTTTTGCTTCTACTTGATTAAAAATCCAACGAATGGAGTCGGGGGAAGTGTATCGGTATAACCCAGGGTGAGATTCCTCCAAAGCGTGCCGCATGAGCTTAAAATCTTGTTGGATTTGCTCCACGCTAAACTTTGTATCGGGAACGTATTTGCGACTGCACGCGCTCAAAAAAAAGAGCGTGGTCATTAAAATAATCAGTGGTTGTAAATACTTCGTTGGGGTCATGGCAGCGTTGGTAATTTTTATGCTTAACCATTAAAAGAGGGTTAAGTGTTTTTACAAAAAAATACATAAATTGCTTGAAAACAAAAAACCTCTACACTAGGTTGTGAATTCAAATTTAACCATTCAAAAACACATCAAAGGCTATGGCACGCCCGAATCTCGATCTCATAGCGGCACTACGCCGCACGGCTCGCAACATCGAACACGGCTCTCCGTACCAGTGGGGACACATGGGGAGTTGTAATTGTGGAAACTTAGCGCAGGAAATCACCAAGCTGACGAAGGCCGAAATACATACGCACGCCTTGGCCAATGGTCGCGGCGATTGGAACGAACAGTTGAACGATTATTGCCCAACAAGTGGCCTTCCAATGGATTTGTTAATCAATGAAATGATTGACGCTGGACTGGATGCCGATGATTTAAAACATTTGGAACGCCTGTCCGACAAACGCATTTTGAACCGCCTACCCGAGGGTAAACGTTATTTGCGGCACAATTTCCGTGACGATGTAGTTTTGTACATCAACGAGTGGGCCGACCTGCTGGAAGAACAATTATTGAATCCAATCAAGCTGCCTAATTTTGAGTGGGAACTTCAAAAAGAATGGGTGTAGTTGCTGCCTAAACCAGCTAAAAATAAAGTTTCTGAGCAATTCGGTAGGTGTTGCAATGCGCATCTACAATGTCGGCGAGACGAGGTGAATATCCTCCTCCCATCGTAACCACGACGGGAAGCTGATGCTTTAGGCATTGGCTAAATACAAATTCGTCTCGCTGATAACAACCTTGCCTAGTTACTTTCAGTTTCCCAAGTTTGTCAGTTTCTAAAATATCTACTCCCGAAATGTAAAAGATAAAATCTGGCTGTTGTTGGTCAATGAGCGTCGGTAACGTTTGGTATAATAATGAAAGGTACTTTTCGTCTTGAATGCCCGTCGGTAAGTCAATATCAAGGTCAGATTTTTCTTTGAAAAGGGGATAATTGTCCTTCCCGTGCATTGAAAAGGTAAAAACTCGCGGTTCATGTTGGAAAATAGCCGCCGTACCATTGCCTTGATGAACGTCCAAATCAACGACTAGAATTTTTTTGGCTAGTTTGTTTTCTAACAAATAATGAGCGGCAATCGCTACGTCGTTCAGCAAACAAAATCCTTCACCACGGTCGGCATACGCATGGTGCGTCCCTCCTGCGATGTTCATCGCAACGCCAAATTTCAACGCAAAATGCACACATTCAATGGTGCCCTGCGCAATGCACGTCTCCCGTTCAACCAGTTGAGCGGTGAGCGGAAAACCAATTCGGCGAATCATTTTGTCGGTTAATCGCAAATTTTTTAAGTCTTCCCAATACCCAACGTCGTGTACCCCCACAATCCAGCGTTCGTCTAGTTGGCCAGGTGAAAAAAAGTTTTCGGGCGAACAAGTCCCTTCATACAGAAGTTGTTCGGGGATAAGTTCGTACTTTGCCATGGGAAATCGATGGGGCTCTCCGTTGGCATTTTTGGGCAACGGGTGACAAAAAATGGGAGCGTAGGCGATTTTGAGCATAAAGGCAATGAAATGATTTGGCAGGAATTTTCGTTATTGTTAGATAAGTTAAACAACGGAGAATGCACCATGAAAGTTAAATTTCAAACACTTATTTTAGGAGGAATGATGGCCGTTTTGGCGGCAGCATGTGCCCCAGACCCACTAGATGATTTGACCGTAGAGGACACCCAAGTATTCATTACGAATTACGAACCTACTACTAACTTTGCTAGTTATCAGACGTTTAGCTTGGCAGATACCGTCTATGTGATTCGAAATCAACAGACGGGTGTTTCGACGTCGAGCCAAGATTATCAAGCGCTTGATCGAGTTGTGTCAACGTTGAAACAACGAGGGTATAGTCGAGTTGGGCGTCAAGCAAAACCTGATTTAGGCGTGAATATTGCCCGTATCAGTGAAACTCAAACGGGGCTCGTGGCCAACTATAATCCCTGGAATAGTTACTGGGGCTACGGAGGAGGTGGTTTCTATTACCCACCCACGTATTCGTACTACCAAACGACCGAGAGTTATTGGTACTTGGAGGTAGTGGATTTGAAAAACGTGACCACAGGCCAACAACCTAAAGTAGTTTGGAATGCCCAAATTCGTGGGAACGGTATTTTTGACTCGGCGTCATTAACCAGCCTCATTGATAAGGTATTTACTCAGTCAACGTATCTAAAGAAGAATTAAAACGATGATGTTACGCACGAAAATAAAAAAAGAGACTTCCCTTCGCCGACTTTTGTTGGGATTAACGGGGTTGCTATTAGTAGGAGTTGCCGAAGCACAACGAGTCATTGAACGCCCAGAATTGTTTAAAAGAGAGTCGCCATACCTTAGATATACCTCTTATCGGGTTTCGTTGACGGGAGGTTTGGGCGTGCCTGCGGGAACGTTGAAGGACTTTATGGAAAGCAATACGTTTCGGAATTACTCGTTGGCGGTGGATTTTGTCTTTCCCAAAAATAACATGTCGGTGGGGTTTGCGATTGGTTCACAGTATTTTAAGAACCGCCTGCCTCGCCAAGTGTACGTGTACGACAATGGTGCCATCTCGGCCGTGCAAACCCGTACCGTAACGGCCTATCCAATTACGTTGACAGGTAGTTATCACCTTGGGGGCGTCAATGCCCGTGTGCGTCCGTACGTACAGGCGGGGCTGGGGGCGGCTTTTACGGAAGTGGCCAATTATTGGGGATTACTTTCTACGGGCGACAATGGGTTTAAGTTTGTTGCGCAAGGGGGAGCTGGCGTCCGTGTTTTATTGAGCAAAACAGGGAATTTGGGGGTAGAGTTAGGGGCTAACTATCAACACCTACCGTTTAAATTAGAAAGCGAAGGAATCAACGATGCGTCTTCTATCAATGCCCGAGTTGGGTTGTTTTATCGTTGGTGGTAAATAAGTTGAAGAGAAAAGAAACGCCGCCAAATTAGTGAGTTTGGCGGCGTTTCTTTTTATAAGCTGAGCATATCTTTAAATCGAATGGCTTGTCTTCGCGAAATCTCAATTTTTTCGCCACTGCCTCTGAGAGTGACGAGCAATCCTCCCGAGAACCAAGGTTCGATTTTATCAATCCAGTGTAAATTAATAATGTGTTTGCGGTTGGCACGGAAGAAACAAACGGGGTCTAAACGCTCTTCCAAGGCATTTAATGATTTCAAAACCAGCGGTTTTTGGTCGTCAAAATGCAAACGAACATAGTTGCCCATTGATTCAAACAAACGAACTTTCCCAAGTTTGACAAACCAGCATTTCTCTCCGTCTTTGATAAAAACTTGGTCATTTTCTCCCAAAATTTTACGTTCAGAAACCGAATCACCTTCGTGTTTACGGTCAAATTCTTCAAAAACCCGATGCACTGCTTCACTCAAACGGGGCAAATCAATGGGCTTGAGAATGTAGTCGAGCGCATTGTATTCAAACGCTTTGAGGGCATATTCGTCGTAGGCCGTCGTAAAAATCACTTCAGGAATGGTGTCATCCTCCAAAGATTCCAACAGTTCAAAGCCATTTTTGCCTGGCATTTGAATGTCCAAAAACAACAAATCGGGACGAAGGTCTTCGACCAATCGTTTTGCTTCGTCGGCATTGGCAGCTTCACCTACTATTTCAATTTTGGGGAAGTTTTCGAGTAATCGACGCAATTCGTTGCGTGCCAATCGTTCATCGTCAATAATAAGGGCTTTCATTCGTGGTTTTTAGTGGCAAGCCACGGTTTTGGTTTATTTGTTAGTAGTTTTTTTTGATTCAATGCTAGGCCTCATTAAGAAGCCGAAGTCGTCAATTTAGAAAATGATAAGCTTGAGCCGCTTCTAAACACTCCTTCGGTTTGGGTAGGCACAATTACCTCGGCACGTACGACGTCTTCTGACTCCTGAAAAATACGGAATTTTGCCGCATCTTCCCCGTACAGTAAATTTAAACGGCGCTCCGTATTTTCAAGTCCAAAGCCGCTGGCTTCTTTTTGTTTGTCAATGCTATCTTTTTTGGCTAAAACGCCCGTGTTTCGAATGTGAATGTGGACGTGGTCGCCCTCTAAAAAAGTGGTGACTTGTACAAAACCGCCATTGATGGCCTTTTGAACCCCGTGTTTGATGGCATTTTCCACCAAAGTTTGGAGCATCATTGGGGGCACTTGGAGGTAAACCGTTTTAGGGTCAATGTGAAAATCGGCCCGTAAGCGTTCTTCATAGCGTACTTTTTCTAGGCTTAAATAATCCTCGACAGTTTTTAACTCCTCACGAAGTTCAACGGTTTTTCGCCGATCAGCAAGTAGCGAATTACGAAGAATATTAGAAAGTTGGGTAACGCCTTGTTGGGCTTTTGAAGGTTCTTCCGAAATCAATGCACGGATTGAATTGAGGGCATTGAAAACGAAGTGGGGGTTCAATTGTGAGCGAAGTACCTTGGCTTCTGAATCTTTGATGGATGTTTTGAGTAAAATACGCTCAATTTCGGCATCGAGTTTATTTTCTACGTAATGGTAAACGGTATAACTGAGCACCCACATAAACATACTCTTGCTCCACGATAGCCAGTCGGCAAAAAAGATGTAGGGTTGGCTTTTGAAGGTATCTTTCAATACTTTCAAATCAATGGGGTAATTCATCAACGTCATTAACAGGCCTAAGCTTAACCCCGAAATTATTACCCGAACAGCGATTTTATACACAGGTAAACTCACCCAGTTTTGCTCCCTGACAATAAGCCGATAGAAATGGGTTAGCAATATACAGACTAAAATATTAGCCAAAGCGAAAAAAAAGTCTCCCCAAGTTACTTCTCCTTCAAGGGTGTAAATCGCTAATTCCGATAAAATTAACGCCGTCCAACCACCAACTTGGCAAATCCAATATATTCTTTTTTTCGTCATTCGTTCAATTTATCTAATTTTGTCGCAGTTTTCAATCTTAACTCACCTATGCAAGTTATCAAAAAATCGCTCGAAGGCCTGATAGAAATTATACCAACGGTTTATAAAGATGAAAGAGGGTATTTTTTTGAGACTTACAATAAACAAGCGTTTGAAGCACACGGTATACCCACCCATTTTGTGCAAGATAACCAATCCTTCTCCAAAAAAGGGGTAGTTCGGGGTTTGCATTTTCAACGCGACCCTCACGCTCAAGGTAAATTGGTTCGAGTGGTCATGGGAAGGGTTATTGATATCGCCGTTGATATTCGCCCCAATTCTCCCACCTTTGGTCAATATGAAGCCGTTGAGTTGGACGCTAACCTCGGTAACTTATTTTATTTGCCCGAAGGGTTTGCCCACGGTTTTGTTGCCCTTGAAGACGCTATTTTTATTTATAAATGCACTAACTTGTACAATAAAGCGTCGGAAGGAGGTATTATTTGGAACGACCCAACCATCAATATTGATTGGCAAATCGCAAATCCAATTATCTCCGAAAAAGACCTTACATTGCCTCGATTCGACGAAATTTCTTTTTAGCAATTTACATACCATAAATTTGTTCATGTTCCTTTTTGATGTACCAAAACGGCTAAAATGCTCATAATTTATGTTTTAGAAGGAAAAAGAATTTATTTGAATTATGGGTCAACTTTGGCACAATTCATGAAAATGATATACCATCCGTATCCATCTTTTTCATGAGCCGACCTCTTTATGCCATTTTCATTTCTAAAACGAAATCGAGCCACTGAAACAATACCACGTTCTCCTTCCTTTGTGGTAGATATGCACACGCACGTATTGCCCAAGATAGATAATGGCCCTGAAACACTTGAAGATAGTCTAATTTTACTGCACGAAATGGCTTCGCAGGGAGTGCGAAAAGTAATAGCCACTCCGCACATTATGGGGGGCTATTACAAAAACAATATTGAAGCCATTCAGCTTGCCCAAAACCAAGTTGCTTACGCACTTCACCGAAGAAATATCCCAATCGAACTTGAAATTGCCGCGGAGTATTATTTGGATGTATCCTTTTTGTCGCTACTAGATACCAAACAACCACTTTTAACTATTGCTAACACCTATTTACTTTTTGAAACGGGCATTGTAGGAAAACCTTCTTTTTTGGACGAATCAATAGATTTGATTCAAGAACAAAACTTAATTCCTGTATTAGCCCATCCTGAGCGGTATTATTATTTGCAACAAGACTTTAGCCAAGTTATAAAACTGCACCGCAGCGGGGTGCTATTTCAAGTAAACTTGGGGGCTTGGCAATGTAATCACCCCGCCACCCGAAATTTAGCCGAAAAACTCATCCAAGAAGGGCTTGTTTCGTTTATTGGAAGTAATGCCCACTCCGTGCGAGATTGGACCTTAGCGGCAGATGCGTTGCGTTCTAAAGCCTATATCATGGCCTTGGAGAAGGGGCTTTTAAATGCTCATTTACTGTAAATTTTTGAAAAAAGGCGTACTTTTGAAGATACAATCAATGTCGAGTATGTTAAAAGGTACAAAACTGTACAGCATTTTTGGGAATAAATGCCCACGCTGCCACCAAGGAGCTTTCTTCAAAAATAGTAATCCATTCAATTTCAAGGATTTTGACAAAATGAACGACCATTGCGAAGTCTGTGAGGAGCCGTTTGAACGTGAGCCAGGGTTCTACTTTGGAGGGATGTACGGAAGTTATGCGCTTTACACTGCGCTGATTGCAGCGGTATTTGTCAGCTGTGTGGTGATATGGGGAATCAATATTTTTTACGTGTTGGCTGTACTTATTCCGCTTATTATTATTTCTCAGCCTCTTTTCTTCCGTTGGGGGCGGCTACTTTGGATAAATATTTTTGTCAGCTACGATCCCGAAGCCAAAAATAACCCCCACAAAAAAACACCCAAGTGGTAATGAACTAACTTTAGCTCAATTGGTAGGGGAGGTATTCGTCTACATTTTGTCCATACTTGTGTAGTTCCCGAATGATGGTAGAACTGATAGGTGCCAAATGAGGTGAAGTAATCAAAAAAACCGTTTCGACGTCAGGATAAACGTGCCTATTGACTTGAGAAATGCTATTTTCGTATTCAAAATCTGTCGTATTTCGAAGGCCCCTGACTAAAAAACGCGCCCCTAGCGTACGCGCCATGTTGGCGGTTAAATCGTCGTACGTAACAACGCTCACTTGTGGTAAGTCTTCAAAGGTCTTTTCAATAAGACCTTGCATGATATCTACTGGAAAATATCTCTTTTTGTTGGAATTATGTCCAATCCCTACGATGATTTTGTCAAAAAGATTGAGACCCCTCAAAACGATGTCTTCGTGGCCTTTGGTAAAAGGGTCAAAAGAGCCTGGGAAAAGGGCGATACGTTGCGTCATTTTTTGAGAGGTTGAGTAGCAAAATAAATATTATAAAGGCTAAAGTAGCGGTGTTCGGGTAAATCTTCAAACGCTTCTTCCAATAAAAAGCCCGTCGGATTTTTTCCAAGTTGTAGGTACGGTAAGAACTTCTGAAGCAGCTGATAATCTTCTGAATAGGGGGTTGTTTCACCGTAAATATTACATAAAACGGAGTCTTGTGTGAGGCCTAGTGAGTCCAGTACAAATAGTACAAAATAACCCATGTCGGCGGCCGCTTTATAGCCAAATTTGTTGCAAAACAGCAATTTGTCTCCCTTCGCGATGGTCAACGTAACGAAGTCATCTTCGAAGTAACAGGTCATCAACGTGCGTGTTTTTTCGACCATTGCCAAGCTTAATGTACCTTCAATGAGCGCACTCGTTTGGTGGATAAACGTAGGCGTATGCAACGTATAGGTGTTTAAGAACCATTCCCATAGTTCTTTTTCGACCATAAAAACGTTTCTTGCCCCTAGTTTCCGAACCTCGTGGTGGAGTAAATGTTCTCCTTCGGGTACTTCGCCTTGTACCAATCCCAAGTAGCTATTGGCATATTCTTTTCTAAAAAATACGTCGGGGATTAATGTAAATGAAGGCGTATTGAAACAAACCGCTACGTTTTTCCAAAGGTTATTACTTAAAAATGGGTGCTCTTCATAAAGTTGTTTCAACCAACTCGCCCATTTGTGTTCCATCGGAAGACCGCCAATGGCATAGTCTTCCAAGCACAAAACGTGTTTGGTTTTGCTTTCTAAAACAAAAAAACGAAAACGATCTACCCCCAATTCCAGCATCAACTCGTACTCAGCGCACTTATTGGAGTCGAATGAAGGGTCTTTAATCTCCAACAAGGGAGTAATAGCCACTTGCGTACCAATCATCAGTTTTGAAATACGATTTGTCTTGTGCTATGGTGGTCGCTCATCACGGCTGGGACATGCCCAAGATACCCTTTTAGTTCATAAATATCATTTAAGGTATCACAATACCTAAACATGGTATGAACCTCACTGGCGGGGTATTTTTTTATGTCTTCGATGGTCATCCATTTCATTTCTTGAATGATTTGGTTGGCATCGGTCATTTCAGGGTCACTTCCGAGGTGTTGACGACCTCCAACTATTTTTACCTCAAAAAATAATTCTAACGCGTGCAGAGGTGGCTGCATAAATTCGTTGACAAACAACAAATTACCTACTTCCACCTCTAGCCCCGTTTCTTCCACAAATTCACGCTGGAGTGCCTCAAGGGTCGATTCTTCAAATTGAACACCTCCTCCAGGTGGGCACCAAAAAACATCGGTGTTGCCGATGCCTCGGTGACTTAAAAGTAATATTTTATTGTGCTGAATACATACTCCACAAACTCGAATGCGGAGTCGGTTTCCGTATAATCGGGCTACTTCTTCTCTGGCCTTTTCCACCGTTTGAAAACAGTTTTGGTTTTCCAAGGATGAACGGGGATTTGCAAACCACACCGCTCATTTTTGCTTTCTTTTTATTTCAAAGGCTGCAAAGATACGCATATATTAATACGGGCTACCTGAAATGTAACTTTCAAGCGACTGGATGCGCGCTTTTTGGTCTTTGATGATACTAGAAACAACATCGTTGATAGAAATAATTCCTATCAGCTCGCCTTCATCAACAACAGGTAAGTGACGAATGTGCTTTTCGGACATAATCAGCATCGCTTCTTCCAACTTTTGCTCCGAACTTACCGTAATTAGCTTTGAAGTCATAACGTCTTTAATAAGGGTGCTCTGAGACGAACGTCCTTGCAAAATTCCTTTACGGGCATAATCGCGTTCTGAAAAAATTCCCGAAAGTTGCCCTTCGTCGATAACAAGTACCGCCCCGATGTTTTTTTCAGCCATTTGTTGAAGCGCTTCAAACACCGTAGTTTCGGACGTTACTGAGAAAATCGCATTGCGTGTTTTGTCACGTAGTACATTTTTAATGTTCATTTGGAAGGTTAAGTTATAGGATTTAAAATAATTGGATTACGGGTTTTATCGACACAACATCTGTATTTTCAGGATGTTTATCGGCATCAAAATACTTTTTTTTCTCCTATTATGGCAACATTTAGTTTGGAATAATTTTTTCTGGTTGTGAATTTTGCAAACCTACTGTAGTTTTGGATACATGAAAGAAACATCGCCGCCTACTCCGTCAGACTTACTCAGAAAGAGTTTTCCGCACGAACCTACCGCTGGACAAGAACATTTTTTCCTAAAAATAGCCGAATTTTTGGAAGATGAAAACCTACGTGATTGTTTTTTGCTGAAAGGGTATGCGGGAACAGGAAAAACGACACTCATTAGTAGCCTCATTAAGGTAGTGCCAAAATTTGGATTCAAGACCGTTTTGTTGGCTCCAACGGGTCGAGCGGCTAAAGTTATGGCCAACTATTCCCGAAAAAAAGCCTTAACCATTCACAAAAAAATTTATCGACAGGTGGCTGACCCTTACACGGGGGCATTACATTTTGAATTGCAGTCAAATAAGCATCGTGATACGCTTTTCATCGTCGATGAGGCGTCGATGATTTCGGACGAAGCAGAGTTTGGTTCACGCGGTTTGTTGTCCGATTTGATTGAGTATGTTTTTGAAGGAATTGGAAATAAAATGCTCATTGTCGGCGACGTAGCGCAGCTTCCACCCGTTAATAAAGATATCAGTCCCGCGTTGGATAAGTCAATCCTCGAAAGTGCATATTACATGAGTGTGTACGAGCAAGAATTGACAGAAGTGACGCGCCAAGGCCAAGATTCGGGAATTCTCAGCAATGCCACCCGTCTACGCGAATCGCTGCCGCTCGAAAAACTGTCCATTCAATTGCAGACCAAAGGGTTGCGGGATTTTTATAAAATGCCCAGCGACCGCCTCGAAGATGGATTGCGCTATGCCTATGAAAAATATGGGCGTGAAAATGTGACCATCATAACGAGGTCGAACCGAGAAGCGGTGCAACTCAATCAATTTGTTCGCCGCCAAATCAACGGAGCCGAAGAAGAATTGGATACGGGGGATTTATTGATGATTGTTCGTAACAATTACACGGTTCTTGATGAAGAATCGCCCGCAGGATTTTTGGCAAACGGTGATTTTGTGGAGGTAAAACGCATTCGTCGGGAAGAAGAAGTTCACGGATTTCGATTTGCAACGGTAGAACTTCAATTGTTGGATTACGAAGACCAGCCTCCTTTTGAGGCCAAAATCTTTTTAGATACCCTTCATTCCCCCAGTCCATCACTTAGTCAGGAAGATAATCGAAAGCTTTACGATGCGGTATCGGAAGATTATCAATACTTAAAAACCAAAAAAGCGCGTCTTGAAGCGACACGACAAGACGTGTACCTCAATGCGTTGCAAGTGAAATTTGCTTATGCCTTGACGTGTCACAAATCCCAAGGGGGGCAATGGAAAGCAGTGTTTGTCAATCAAGGGTTTTTACCCGAAGACCAGCTCAATCGAGAGTTTGTGAGGTGGCTATATACTGCGGTTACTCGCGCGACGGATGAAGTATTTATGATGAACTTCCACACGCAGTTTTTTGAGTAGGCTACCTTCCCGAAAGTTTTGAACTTTCGGGAAGGTAAGGTATTACAGAGGAATATTTCCGTGTTTTTTCTTAGGAAGCGTAGCCACTTTGTTCTCAAGCATTTTGAATGCCCGCATGAGTTTTTCGCGCGTTTGTTCGGGGTAGATCACTTCGTCAATGTAACCACGGTGAGCTGCGCGGTACGGATTTGCAAATTTCTCCGTGTACTCTTGCACCTTCTCTTGCAACTTTTCGGCGGGATTTTCGGCTTCTGCAATTTCTTTTTTGAAAATAATTTCGGCGGCGCCACTTGCCCCCATGACCGCGATTTCAGCACTTGGCCAAGCGTAGTTCATGTCGGCACCAATGTGCTTTGAGTTCATTACGTCGTAGGCACCTCCGTAGGCTTTACGCGTTATGACAGTCACTCTTGGTACAGTGGCTTCGCAAAACGCGTAGAGGAGTTTTGCACCGTTGGTAATAATAGCATTCCACTCTTGGTCGGTACCTGGTAAGAACCCTGGCACATCTTCTAAAACCAATAAAGGAATGTTGAAACTATCGCAAAAACGCACAAAACGTGCTCCTTTCGTACTTGAATCAATATCGAGCACCCCTGCCAACACCGCAGGTTGGTTGGCTACGATACCGATGCTCCGTCCACCTAAACGAGCAAATCCTACGACGATATTTTCGGCAAAATACTTGTGCACTTCCCAAAAACTTCCCTCATCCACAATTTCACCAATCACCTCGCGCATGTCGTAGGGTTGGTTTGGATTTTCGGGAATCAATGAATTTAGTTTAACTCGCTTTTCATTGCCACCTTCATAGGGGAGTGCGGGAGCTTCTTCTTCGCAGTTTTGCGGAATGTAGCTCAATAATCGACGGATGTCGCTGATGCACTCTACTTCGTTGGCACTAACAAAATGAGTAACGCCTGATTTTGTAGCGTGGGTCATAGCCCCCCCCAATTCTTCCGAAGTTACATCTTCATGCGTTACTGTTTTTACGACGTTAGGTCCCGTCACAAACATGTAAGACGTGTTTTCGACCATCATAATGAAGTCAGTGATGGCGGGAGAATAGACAGCCCCACCAGCGCACGGCCCCATAATGGCCGAAATTTGAGGAATAACGCCCGAAGCCAAGGTATTGCGGTAAAAAATATCGGCGTAACCTGCCAACGACAACACCCCTTCTTGGATACGAGCACCGCCTGAGTCGTTGAGACCGATGACGGGGGCTCCGTTTTTCATGGCTAAATCCATGATTTTACAGATTTTTTCGGCGTGAGTTTCGGAAAGAGAGCCTCCAAATACCGTAAAATCTTGGGCAAAAACGTAGACCAAACGACCCTCGATGGTACCATAACCCGTGATGACACCATCGCCAAGGTAATATTCTTTGTCGAGGCCAAAATCTTTGCAACGGTGCATGACAAACTTCCCAATCTCTTCAAACGAGCCTGGGTCGAGGAGCAATTCTACGCGTTCGCGGGCGTGAAGTTTTCCTTTTTTGTGCTGCTGCTCAATGCGCTTAGCACCGCCACCGAGCAACGCTTCTTCGTTTTTCGTTTCTAAAATCTGAATTTTATCTGAGGCTTGCATCGTCATAGATTTTGATACTCATCTATTTGGTTTAGTTGGAATAATCCTGCACAAATGTAAGAGAGATTATGACTTTATTTACCGATTGCCTCTACAAACAGTTGCTAAAGAAGTATAGCTTAGCGTTTTTCAATTCCCGACAAAATCCGACGGATGTCGTTGGCACGTTGCATAAAATCAAAGCTAGATTTGATGTCGCGGTCGTCGATAAACTGTTTGTATTGCTGCAAAAATTCAATGTAATCACCCAACGCTCGTGAGAGGTTTTCTCGATTTTGGTCAAAAATAGGGGCCCACATTGCAGGGGAGCTTTTCGCCAGACGAACCGTTGAACTAAAACCTGTACTAGCCATGTCGAAGATATTTTGTTCATCTCGTTCTTTTTCAAGTACAGTATAGCCAAGGGCAAAGGAAGTAACGTGGCTCAAATGCGAGACGTACGCCAAATGTAAATCGTGTTCGGTAGGAGTCATGTAATGTATTTTCATGCCAATGTCCCGAAACAGTGCTTCGGCCAACGCTACGCATTCGGGGTCGCTTTTTTCGCAGTCGCACAAAATCACGTTTTTTTCAGGCAACAATTCCCGAAAAGCGGCTGATGGACCCGAGTTTTCGGTTCCTGCCATGGGGTGAGCTGCCACAAAACGGGCACGTTTTGGGTGCATATCGGCAGTTTCACAAATCAAGCGTTTGGTCGAACCCAAATCTACTACTGTACCTTTGTCAGATACTAAATCAAGTACCTTGGGGACTAATGTTAGAATATGATTGACAGGAACCGCCAATACCACTAAATCAGACTTAGGAACGGCCAATTCGAGTGGTAATATTTCATCAACAATGCCTTTAGCCACGGCCAAACGTCCGTGTACTTCGGACGCATCTACCCCAATAAAGTGCATTTTTGGGTACTTATCACGTAAGGAAAGTGCGTATGACCCCCCTAAAAGTCCAATTCCTATAATAGTTGTTATCACTTCGTTTGCAAGATTAAAAAATGATGCTGAATTTAATTTTTTAAAAGTGTGCAAAAGTAATGAGTTCTCCGTTTTTTTGCCTCGTTTATTTGTCATTTCAGTTTTGTCATACTTTAAGTGAGAAGAAGTGTTTCTCAAAACCTGACACCCAAGTGAAGAGGGTTTCTCAAAACCCGACGACCAATAAAACATTGAACCAAAAAATGCTAACATGGTTGAAAAATACATGATTCGTGCGCTTGAGCTAGCCGCACTTGGAAGAGGAAACGTAAGTCCCAACCCAATGGTGGGCTGTGTGATTGTCCACGATGATACAATCATCGGAGAAGGCTGGCACCGTCGGTACGGCGACTGGCACGCCGAGGTAAATGCCGTTAATGATGTAATTGCCAATGGTCACGAAGCACTATTTTCTGAAAGTATCGTCTATGTGACGTTAGAGCCTTGTTCCCATTTTGGGAAAACCCCTCCCTGCGCTGATTTGTTGGTAGAAAAACGGGTTAAAAAGGTGGTGATTTGCAACGATGACCCCAATCCGCTGGTAGCAGGAAAAGGTATTCAGAAACTGAGGGAGGCGGGAATAGAGGTAGAGAATGGAGTTTTGGTAGAGCAAGGACGGCGGTTAAATGCGCGATTTTTTACCTTTTTTGAGCAAAAACGCCCTTATATACTCTTAAAATGGGCGGAAACAAGCGATGGTTTTATTGCTGATGAACACAAACAACCGCTTGCCATTAGCTGTCTTCAGTCCCGAACGCTCAGTCACCAGTGGCGCAGTGAAGAGGATGCTATTTTGGTGGGTACCACGACGGCGCTTCACGATAATCCTCAACTCAACAACCGCTTGTGGGCGGGTGCTGCTCCAACGCGAATTGTGCTGGACCGAACGCTGCGGCTCCCGCAGGAGTTACATTTATTTGACAACTCTCAAAAAACAATTTGTTACAATGCCTTTCGCAATGAAACGTACGAAAATACGGTATTTGTACAGTTAGATTTCGACGAAAATTTCCTCAAACATCTATTGACTGATTTGTATCAGCGCAAGATTCAATCGGTGATTGTTGAAGGAGGAGCGGTGGTGTTACAAACGTTTCTCAATGAGGGGATGTATGACGAAATTCGGGTGTTCAAAAGCAGAAATGCCATTCAAAAAGGCACTTCTGCTCCGTTGATGCCTACGGGGATTCGCTTAAATCAACAGATTTCCGTGGGGAGCGATTGGTTAAGTACTTACTCTCGCTAATTTCTTATTGATTCGCAATCATCTCCGCGACTTTCCTGCCTGTAGCCATCGCTGCATTAAGGGACGGGTACGCAACGTGGTCGCCACACTCAAAGAGGTTTTGGGCTATTTTTAAGCTGGAAGGAGGGGTAGACTCCGTGTATTTTTCTAACGATTCGGGAAGGTAGTAGGTGCGGAGATACTTCCACGTTTTTACTTCTTCTCCAAACCAACTGGTTAGTTCTTGTACAATATGCGCAGTTAATTTTTGCTCATCAACCCCTGATATCCCCTGCGTACTCACCGAAATCAACGATTTGCCATCGGGAGCGTACGAAGGGGCAATGTCGCTCGGAACGCAGACATTATGAACTACCGAGAGGCGGTTGGGGTTAAGTGCCAACATCTTTTCGGTCAGTGGTGAGCGGTCGGCGGCAAAATAGGTACAGGTGGTGGTATTAAACGTCCGTTGCTGCGAACGGTTCAATAATCGATCAGCCTGGGTAGCATCTGTTGCAATAACAATAGAGTTGGCGGTCAGCGTTTGGCCATCGGAAAGCAGTACCGTGTTGCCCGTTATTTTTTCGACGCGGGTGGCAAGTTGAATAGCACCTGCGGGTAGTTGATTGGCCAATTGGGTGGGAATCGCCTGCATTCCACGGGCAGGAATCGCGGCTTCCCCATTGTAAAACTGCTTGAAGACAAAACGGAAAAAATTACTTGAGGTAGCTAGTTCATTTTCTAAAAATACGCCTCCAAAAAACGGTTTAAAGAAATTAGCAATCATGTCTTCGCTCCACCCGTACGCCTGTAAAAATGAAAGTGTATCAGTTCCTTGGGTAGTAAAAAAGTCCTCGGTCGATTCTTTGGAGACTTCCTGTGAAAGTTTCAGGACTTTCAGCTTATCGATCAGTGAACCAACGGGGGAGAGCAGCGTTGAGATGAATTTTGAGGGCTCTTTAAACGGGTCACTCATCGTAGAAAAGCCGCCATTGAGGCGGATAAGCGCCCCCGACTGAAACGTTTTTAAGTCCAAGGCATCGTAATTGAGGAGTTGTTTTGCTTCGGGATAGGCCGTTAGGAGAATCTGAAAGCCACGGTCGAGCAAATAGCCGTCCTGTGCATCGGTACGTACGCGCCCACCTACTGCGTCAGACGCTTCTATGACCAATGGTTTTATTCCAAAACGGTTTAGATACGTTGCGCAAGTTAGCCCCGCCATTCCTGCGCCTACAATAATTACATCATGATTTGCCATGTTATGAAAACTATTTTCCGCACAAATGGTTTTGCTTTTTCGATAAAAAAGCACGTTTGTCAAATGCTGTGGAACGGCTACCTTTGTGGGCAAAATGTATTTAAACGACTAAAATTGCGTTGATTTTATGCTTAAAGCAGAAATGATTACCGACAAAGGGACCATGCTTATTGAATTTTTTGAGCAAGATGCCCCAAATACTGTCGCAAACTTTGTGAATTTGGCGAAAAGTGGGTTTTACAATGGCCTTACCTTTCACCGTATAATTCCTGATTTTGTGATTCAGGGGGGCTGTCCTGAAGGGACAGGCCGTGGCGGGCCAGGTTACCGCATCGACTGCGAATTGACAGGAGGGAACCAATACCACGATCGTGGTGTACTTTCGATGGCCCATGCTGGTCGTAATACGGGTGGTTCTCAGTTTTTTATTTGCCATAGCCGTCGCAATACGGCCCACCTCGACCGTAACCATACGTGCTTCGGAAAAGTAATTGAAGGCTTAGAAGTGATTGATACAATCCGTAAAGGGGACAAAATCACTCAAATCAATATTGTTGAAAGCGAAGCCTAGCGAATCGACTGAACCAAGTGGGGCAAAAAGTTGTATTTTCGATAGTAAACACACTCCAATTTACCATGAAAGTTGAATTAGTTCGCGTAGACGACGGGTTTCATTTTGAAGCGACAGGTTCGTCAGAGATAAAAGTACACACAGATGCTTCTCCAGCCATAGGTGGCCAAAACGCTGGAGTTCGCCCCATGGAATTATTATTGATGGGAGTAGGGAGTTGCAGTGCAATTGACGTGGTGCTTATCCTTAAAAAGCAACGCCAAGAGGTGACCGATTTTCGGATTTCGGTAGAGGGCAATCGAGTGAAGGAAGAAAACACCGAACGCTCACCGTTTCACTCGGTCAATATTCATTATTTTTTCAAAGGAAAAAATCTAGACCGTGCCAAAATCGAACGTGCTGTTAAGCTTTCGATGGAAAAATACTGCTCAGCTACGGCTCAATTTGAACCTTTAGCTCAAATCACGCACGAAATTACGATTGAAGAAGTGTAGGGAGCATTGAGGTTACTCCTAAAAAAAGTTGAGTCATCCCCAGCATAGAGGATGACTCAATTTCGCTACACTCAGCTATTGCAAATACAAACACTTATACTTATTATTTCAATCCACTACTTGTCTGCACGAGTAGTAGTCTTCACTTCAGTTTTTGTCGTAGTAGGAACAACCACCGTTGTTTTGGCTACGGCTGTATTTTCTTCTACGATTGAAGGTACCTCAACGTTTACATCTTGCGTTGGAAGCAAAGAAATCAAACGTAAATCAGTTTTTGAGAACATTACAGTAGCTGTAGGTTCTGTAAATGTATCTTGTGTGGGCAATGAAGCCATCAATTGTTCGGCAATCTGAGTTTTGGTGCGGAGGCTTTTGCCATCTTGTGCCTCTGCGAAATGTCCAAGTGTAGATACACTTAAAACAAGGGCAATCATGAAAGTTTTCATAGTGGTACTCTGTTTAAAATTAACGATTTAGCAATCTGCTTTTGGCTGTTGTGGTGTCTCAAAACTACTTTGTTGTTCTGATTACAGTGCAAAAGTGCGCCCTTTTTTTGGATAAGGAAATCGAAAAAGGATAAATGGATTATTTTAAGGGATGAACGGTTGGTGATATTTTGGTAAACAGAATAAAATTCTAAAAATATTCATTTAAGTACAATTGAGATTGGTAAAGTAAAATGAAAAATAAAAATAATACTATTTATATCAGAATATTATTTTGTTTTTAAAATTTAGATAAATTAAATAAATTGTATTATTAACAGAATTGCATAAAATGTATTTTTAAGAAAAGCAGGTAACTCCTTGTTTTTGTGATACTTATGTTTATTTTCACAGTTATAAGTACAAAAACTCCTTTTCACCTCCAAATCCCCTCCTTGTCTATTATGTCTTCAGGTGTCAAATCGCTTGCGTGGATTTTGCTTGTTGGCTGGATTGGCGGGTCTACTTACTGGCACGTTTGTAAAATCAAACTCCTTTGTGATGGACCCACAACTACCAGCGTACCCGATTACGTAAATCCTCCGCTGTCTATCATAGATGGCTCGCAGCTCAATCTAAGTTCTCCCTTTAATTTTGGTTTCAAAAAATCGGTTGCTGACCCAAATTATGCCCATGTCAAAAAAGAATTAGACTCGTTGGCGGTTTACCTCAAAGCCAACCCTGGGCGTAAAGTGACCGTTACTGGACTGTATGCTTCAACTGAGCAGCAGACGACGTCTTACCCTGACCTCGGTCTAGCTCGGGCCGATGCGCTTAAAAAGTATTTGATGCAGGCTGGTGTCCCAGAGGCGCAGATTGTTACAGCGAGTAAAATGTTTGAGTTGACTTTTAGCAAAGATGATTCAACGCATGGAATGGAATTTAGCTTTGATAGTTTGGCTATTCCAAAAACAGAAGAAGCGTTGGCCGCCGCCGAAAAGTATGAAGACGTATTTAAGCCGATGGATTTGTACTTCAAAACAGGAAGTGCCGACTATATTCAAACGGATGATAATAAGAAGTTTTTGGAAGAGGCAAAAAAATACTTAGCTGAGCATAAAGATAAAAAATTGTCCTTAACAGGACATACCGATAACGTAGGTGCCGATGACAAAAACTTATCGCTATCGGGCAAACGGGCCGAGGGAGTAAAAACTGCCTTTGCAAAATTTGGAATTGCGACCAATCAGCTCTCAACGGATGCTAAGGGCGAAACTCAGCCAAAAGCGACAAACGATACCCCAGAAGGGCGTAAAGCCAACCGTCGGGTAAGTATTGTGGTACAGTAAAACCTATTCACTCTTTCAACTATTGAATACTATGTACGGACATTTTAATCCATTTGATCAAGCAGGTGCTTGGTGGCAACATATACTGATGGTAGTGGTTGCGGGCGTGTTGGGGTACATCATTGGGTATATTACGAAAAAGTCGGAAGTAGAAAACTTAGAAGCGGAACTCGCGTTGGTAGAAGCCGCCGTGGACGATTGCCAAAAAACTCAAGTCATTGCCGTCACATCAGTTCCTGAGGTAGCACCTACGGCGACGGTTGTGCCAGTGGAGGTGGCCATTGCACCAATACCAGTGGTAGCGCCAGCTATCCCCGACGATTTGAAGATTGTAGAGGGAATCGGCCCCAAAATTGAACAATTGCTGAACAATGAGGGGATACTTACGTTTGCTCAACTAGCCAATACGTCTCCTGAACGGATAAAGGAAATCTTATTGGCGGGCGGGTCGCGTTTTCAAATGCACGATCCAAGTACATGGCCTGAGCAATCGGCGTTGGCACGCGACGGTAAATTGGACGAGCTGAAAGCGTGGCAAGATGAGCTCAATAAAGGCCGTAAGGAATAATGGTTTTACTCACAAACTGATTTTGTACTATGATACTATTACAAGTAACTCCTTTGAGTCAAAATTTTTGGGTGGCTGGGATAGAGGCCATTGCGTTGTTGGCTTTGGCGGCTTACGTTGGCTGGTGGCTGGCGAGACGAACATTTGCCGTAAAAATTGAAGGTCTTCAGGCTGATATTGAGACAAAACGAGTGGCACTATCTGATTGCCAAAAATCAAAAACAGTGGTGAAAGTAGCGCCTACGCCAGTAGAAAAACCTGCCGTAGTGGTGGCACCGATTGCCGCTTTAGCGCCCGAACCAGTAGTGGTACCTACAGTGCCTGATGATTTGAAAATCGTTGAAGGAATTGGACCCAAAATCGAAGGCTTATTAAATAATGAAGGCATTGTTACCTTTGCTCAGTTGGCGGCTACGACGCCTGAACGTATTAAAGAAATCCTTGATGCTGCGGGGCCGCGTTTTCAAATGCACGACCCAACTACTTGGCCTCAGCAATCGGCCTTGGCTAGAGATGGTAAGTGGGACGAACTGAAGTCGTGGCAGGAAGAACTAAATAAAGGCAGACTGGAATAAAAACGAGTGTAGATATGCAAAAAAGCCCCTTTTTGGGGCTTTTTTGTTGGGATGTATATGCAATAGCCAGAAGCAGATCCGAAGGCTTAGAGGAGTTGTGATAAAGACTATAATGAAAAAATGCTGACGGGCAAAAAATAGACTACGATCGTAGGCTTGGTAATCCTACCCCAGCGGCATCAAAACCACCGTCGACGGCTACCACTTGCCCGTTGATATAACTTGCGGCGGGGCTACAAAGGAAATAAACGGCCTCAGCGATTTCTTGGGTAGTACCGTACCTAGCCAATGGAATGGCATCGTTGTAAGACGTTCGGATGTCGGCACTATGGACTAATTTAGCCATTTCGGTTTCGACGGGGCCAGGGGCTACGACATTGGCCCGAACGCCTTTGTTGCCATATTCAACGGCTTGTTGTTTGGTTAGGTGCATTACAGCTGCTTTGCTCGTTCCATAGGCAATCCGTAGGGTACTTGCTCGTACGCCCGATATGCTGGCGATGTTGACGATACTACCCTTGGCCTTAATAAGCGCAGGTAAGCATGCCTGGCTGCACAAAAAAGTCCCGTGTAAATTGGTGTTCATCACGGCACTCCATTCGTCAAACGATACCTCTTCAGCGGGTTTAAAAATGGCAATTCCAGCATTATTAACCAAAGCATCTACTCCTTGGAACTCTTCAATAACTTTATTAAACACCTGTTGTACCTGCTTCGGCACTGATACATCGCATAGATAAAAGCTAAATCGGCGCTTTCCTTTCAATAGTTGTTTGCATTGTTGAAGCCCGTTTTTATCTCGGTCGAGAATAACAACGTGGTACTTCTCGTCATGAAACTTTTGGGCGATTGCTAAGCCGATACCACGAGCCGCGCCAGTGATGACGGCTACTTTACTGAGAGAAGTTGATTGCATTGGTAAGTTACGGATTGAGATTTATTGAAAAGAAAGTAACTTCTATTTTTTACCATCGAAGCGGTGGTCATTACTTTCTTTCGCTTGTCTAATATACACCAAAAATAGAACGTTCTATACCGTTTAATAAATTAAATTACCGCTTGCTAAGTTTAACGTCCAGTTTAGATAAAAGGTAAACTAGTTTTGAATACTAAGGTACGTGCTACTTAAGTAATTGAGCTGTTTTTCAACACTTTAAGCTGTATTGTTATGAAAAATTTTTCTGCTGTCAAGGGAACAATTGCTTTCCTTTTTTTATCATTTTCTGCTTCCAATTTTTTGGGATGCGCCTGTTTGGATGCTACAGTAGGTGAGCCTGCTGAAACGGTTTCGGGCCAAGTAGTGGTCAATGTCACGGGGCTTGAACAACTATCGACCAATGGCGAAAAAAAATACGTCACGGTAAGCTACTCTGGAAATTTAGAAAATAGCGATTCAAAGTTTGGTGAAACGGCCTTTAGTGTGAATCGTTCTTACGAAATCAAAGCAGGGAGTGTACATCCCAATCCATCTATCACCCGAGTAGCCCTCAAATATGGAACTTGGACGGTCAGGGTGCAGGCCGATCATTGGTCGAGCCAATGTAGTTGCCAAATGGACGATAAACACAGTCCAAGGTTTGTTTTTGCCTATCCCAACGCACAAGGCACCTGCCAATAGCGCATTCTGCTCTTTTTGTTTTACCCTTAAACATTCATGTTATGAAATTACAATCATTCGAAGTATCGTTTAGACAACTCAAATTGGTGCTTTTGGGGATGTCATTTTTGTTGTGCTTGTTCCCTTTAAAAATGGGAAGGGCGATGGCAGATGCCAATGTTGATGTAAAAATCCCAATCGAAGAGCTTCAACGCTTGATCCAACAGCTTGAAGATGTAACGCAAGGACTTACGGGGCAGTTGGGGATAGAGTTGAGGAGAACGGTGGATGAACTGAACGACAAGATTACGCAGCAGATTACCAATATTAAGGAGGCGTCGATTGATGTTTTGAAAGCGGCTTCAGCCGAAATTCGGGCAATCATTCAGACGCTCACTGAAGAAGCTCGGAAACTACTTGCCGAAATCAATCAGATGGTACGTGATGCCATAAAATGCCTAGATGAGGTTTTGGCAAAACGAATTGCCCAGATAAAGGATACCATGATTGAGCTGATTGATAAAACGTCGGTTGTTATCCAGCAAACCATTGACCGAGTACGTATAGGGGCGGCCGAAATTATTGATGAAGGAACCAGCAGCGTGGTGGTGGTTCTTGATAAAACGCTCGAAAATGCCATACGTATAGGGCTTTTGGTGGCTATTTTTATCTTACTTTTTTGGATGGTTCGCACTCTTTACAAACAAAATATCAACCGTATGCAGACCCACCAAAAGATTGTGATGGGCTTTGTGACAGTGGTGATGATTGGGATGGGTACGGTCTTATTGTCGAGCAGTGCTATGGCAAAAATTGCAGGAAAAGAAATTAAAATTCCCAAATGGGAAAAATACTGTGAGGAGGGCGAAGCGTATTATATTCAGTTTATTACCCAGAAAAACAACGGTGCAAGCACTGCCGATTTGCATAGTATCGGTATCAAAGCTTTAGAAGCACTAGATATGTGCCGAGTAGCAACTGTTAGCGCAGAAGTAGCTCGAAACAAACAGGTAGCTATCAACGAAATATCGGTTATTCTTTACCCACCAGCCCCGACCCCTGAGGCGATTCCAGCGTCAGATCCGTTGGTGGCCGACTGTAAATCAAGTAGCCCTTCTGGCCCTAAAAAACCGTTTTATCCAGGGTGGTTTTCCAAGTATGATGTATTGAAAATAACTACGTTGGCACAAATGAAAAAGGAGAAAAAAATAGAGGTGAACGATATCTATGGCCGTGTTTCACCTCAACTGATGACTGTTTCTGCTGCACAAGTTGAAACAATCTACAAGCAAAAAATCTCAGCGTATACAAAAGTGTCGCCGTCGCCAGCCGAAAGCCCAAAAGTACCTGCTTTGATGTTTAAGTACAATGGTTCTTTGCAAAGAATAAACTCACAACCTTAAATGTCGCAAAATTAATGATTGATTTTGCCTTAAACGAAACCAAAATGTGGCAGTCGGAGGGATTCGTTTTGTGGTAACGGCTTAGTAGATTTATTTTCCCAACCCTACATTAATAGGGTTGGGAAAATGCTTTTTATTCAAAAAATGGCACACCTTTGGGTGCGTATTTTCGCATTCCTTCCTCATTGATGTCAACTCCAATACCAGGTTTTTCAGAAAGCGGAATAAAGCCATCTTTTACCATGGGGCCGTCGAACGTAACGATTTCTTTGAACATGGGGTCTTCGTGGAAGTAAATTTGCCACTCCAAAATCAAAAAGTTGGGAACGGTAGCGCAGACATGCGAGGCAGCCATTGCACCTAGGTAGGAGGCAACCATGTGAGGAGCAAAGGGGACGTAGTAGAGATTGGCAAGGTTGGCAATTCGTTGTCCTTCGCCGAGTCCACCTGCTTTTTGTAAATCGGGCATGATGATATCAACGGCTCCTAATTCGAGTAATTTACGGAAACCGTGGGCTAAGTAGTGGTTTTCACCCGCGCAAATGGGCGTTTGGGTCGAATCCCGTACAATCTTGTAAGCCTCAGGATTATCGGCTGGGAAAGGTTCTTCCAAAAATAACAGTTTCAATGGCTCCATCATTTTGGCAACCCGTTTGCCCGTGGTGGTATCGTATCGGCCGTGCATATCGACGCAGATGTCTATTTTAGGGCCAACGGCCTCGCGGACGGCAGCGATTTGGTTGTACATCCGTTCGAGTTCGCCGTTGCTTGCTGTCCAGTTGTACGCATCGTATTTATTAGGGTCGTTGCGTTCGTCGATGTCAAATTTTACGGCATTAAAGCCCATTTTTACGGCATTTTTTGCTGCTTTGGCGAAGTCGTCGGGAGTGGGCCCGCTGGTTCGATACGCTCCCGTATCGCAGTAAACGCGGATTTTATCCCTAAATTTTCCACCTAGCAATTGATAAACGGGTAAGCCAAGTGCTTTGCCTGTGAGGTCCCAAAGTGCGGTTTCGACGGCCGAGAGCACCGCGATATACATCCCTGCCTGCGACCCTTCGAAGTAGCCCGAGCGACGAATATCTTCAAAAAGGCGGTGGACGTTGAGAGGGCTTTTGCCTTTAATTCGCTCTCCCATCATTTTTACCAAATGATAAGTGCCAGGTGTTGCGTCTACTCCCTCACCACATCCGTAAATGCCTTGGTTGGTATAAATTTTAACAAATAAGCTATGACCACCGCGGATGTAGCCGCACTTGATGTCGGTGATTTTTAAGTCTGAAGGTGCCGATGATTGTGGGGTTCTGGCCACGGCGTCTTCTAATCCTTGCCCAAAATTTTGTAAGGAAGCCAGTCCAAGTGCCGTCGTTAAAGCACTTTTTGTGAGGAAATTACGGCGGGATGTCATGAGTTACTGATGAGGTTAAAGTGAATAGTTTCAAAAAGAAATTACCAAGTACGTTTTTTCAAGTATTCCTGAATTTGCTCCTTAGGAACAGGAAGCTCATTGATGTGGGCATTCAGCCACTGCGAAAAATCCTTTTCAATTTCATCCGACCAGCGGTTGTCGATTTGCCCAGGAGTGTATTTTTGTTGACGGAGTCGTTCGTGGCCAAACATATCACGTAAGCGAACGATTTCGGAAACAGTCACTACTTTTTCGGCTAAGTGGGGAGGGATAAAGGTGACGGCTCCATCTCGTCCCAACACAATGTCGCCTGGCAAAACCATTACTTTTCCAATACGAGTTGGGCGATTGATGGCAACCAACGTGGTATTGAGGTCGCCGTCGGGGTTATTGAGGTGGTGAGAAGGGTGGTAGCTGCGGAAAAAGGAAGTAAAACCACCAATTTCCTTTAGTCCTGCTATGTCTCGGATAGCTCCCTCGTATACGATGCCGTTGCCCGTTTTGGCAAAAATGGAGTTCCCTAAATTATCACCAATGGTCGGGCCGTTTTCGTGTGCTCCCAACTGGTCTACGACATACACATCGCCTCTGACCAGCATATCAATTGGCCATGAATTTTGCGATTTAATACGTCCGTCTTTTTCGTGCCCTTTTTTATCAATAACTCGGTGGACATCTGGCCGACCTGGCATAAACGTTGCAGTAAGAGCACGGCCTACCAAAACACTGTCGGGGTTGATACATTGCCAGCCTTCAGCGTACTGATAACGGAAGTTTTCACCTTTCATAACTGCCCAAGCTTCTTCATGTGTAACGAGTCGCATTCGTTTCAAAATAGCATCGGGAACTTTGGGACGGCCATCGGCAAAACGTTCGCCCTTCCATTCGGGCGTCAGAAAAAGTAGTTCTTCTTTTGAAATTTGCTGGGCATAAGCGGGCAAGTAAAGGCAACTGCATAGCAGTACAGCCTTCCAAAAATGGAGGAGTTTCATAAAAAGCGATGATGATTAAGGTTAAGGAACTAGTAGGTAAAAGAAAGGATATAGTAAAGTTTACTTTTAGGGGTCTAAAGGAAATTTGAATAAAAAAATCTCAGCCAAACGAATGACTGAGATGGAGTTAAAAATTGGAAAGAAGGTAGTTTACCCAACAAATGTGGCTATTGCCTCGGACATCTGTTGAGCACCGAGGCCATACAGCATAGTTTGGTGATTGCCTTTGACTTCCAAGTAGCTACAATCGACCATCGAAGCTACTGTTTCAAGGGCATATTCTTTAGGGAGCAATGGCGCGCCAAGGGCATAGTCCATCGTACCGTTGACTAGCAAAGAAGGCTGTTTGACGGCTTGAATGTAAGTGAGCCAAGGTTCGCCAAACGACCCTTTCAAGATGGCTTCAGTCATGTTTTCGGATTTGGGTCGAGGTTGTACCGACCCGTCTGGAAATGTTTCGACATCGGCTTGATAATAACTCAACATCGTATCTTCCCAGTAAGACATGTAGGGACTAGCCTTAATTTTTTGAATATATTCCTCAAAGGAAGCGTACGTTTGCCCAAGTCGTCCCAAGGTAGGAACGAGCATTTCTTTGGTTTGTGGGTGCAGTTTGGCCGCAGCGTCTAAAATGACCATTTTTTCGACGCGTTCGGGAAAGTGATAGCCCATGTACAACGTGAGCAGTCCTCCAAATGAGTGTCCGCCAAGGGCAATTTTCTCAAATCCTAAGGCGTCCATCAGTCCGATGATATCGTCGGCGTGGTGCTTCATGGTGTAGCCTTCAGCGGGCTTATCGCTTAAGCCACGTCCCCGTAAATCGACCGAGATGATGCGTAAATGGTCGTTTAAGCCCGCTTTTATCAAACCGTCAAACGCGTGGGAGTTAGCCGTCAGACCGTGCATTAAGATGAGCGGAGAGGAGTCGCCCCCGCTATCGAGGTAATGCAATTTTATGCCGTTTGTATTGACAAAATGTGGTATCATAATTGGTAGTGAATCAATCGTTACTTGAAAAATAACAACCTCTGTACATCTTCAACAAATCGCCTTTGACCACCTTCCCTGCGGCGTTTTTAGGAAATTCATGCAGCACATACACGTCGCTAATCTTTTGAAAACGTGCTTCTATGTTATTATTGGTCCATTTGGCAATATCCGAGGCGGTTACTGCTTTTGAATTTAGTACAACGGCCGCTACGGGAGTTTCGCCCCAGTCGGGGTGGGGTACTCCAAACACCGCCACTTCTTGCACCGCAGGATGTCGAATGATAATCTCCTCAATGTCCTTAGGATACACATTGACGCCTCCCGATATAATTAACTCTTTTTTACGGCCTGCCAAAAACAAATACCCATCTTCATCGACATAGCCTAAGTCTCCTGTGTATAACCATCCGTCTTTGATGGTTTCGCGGGTTAACTCGGGCTTTTGATAATACCCGGGCATCAGCAAGGGGCCGTTGCCAATGATTTCTCCCACCGTACCTGCGGGTACTTCTTGCCCTTGCCCATCGACGATTTTCATATTCATAAAAATTGGTGGGCGACCTACCGAACCCATTTTTATATCAGAAACCGTACGGTCGAGTATAGTCATAAAGCCTTCGGTAAGGCCGTATAATTCGTAGAAAATGCGGGGGAATTTAGACGTGAATTCTCGCTTGGTTTCTTCCAGCAGGGGAGCCCCGACCGATAAAATATACTCAATAGATGGAAGATTTTCGAGGGTAAAACGTGGGTATTTGAGACAGCCGATGATTTGGGTTGGAACCAATATTGTGTGCGTCACTTGTTCTTGCGCTATGCAGTCGATTACCTTCGAAGCATTAAATTCCTTCAACAACACAAAAGTGCACCCCATGTACATGGCAGGCATAAACGTAAGCATTGAGCCGTTAAAAATGATGGCTCCCGAGTGCATTACGACACTTTCGGGGGTGATGCGAAAGGCATTGGCAAACAAACTGCCGTACATGGCACGGACAAAATGCGAGTGAACAATTCCTTTAGGCAAGCCCGTAGTCCCGCTGCTGTACATGATGTTGTAGAGGTCGTCGGCTACAATTGTCTCTACCTTTGGCTCGCTTTCAGAGGCGTTTGCTTTTTGCTGGTGGTAGTTTTCCCAACCTACTTCGTCGGTATCTGTTAGCCAAAAAAAAGAGGCGGAAAGGTGGTTGCGCACATCGTCTATGAACGAAGCATGGGCTTGGTCTGTCACAATGAGCTTGGCGTCAGCATCGTTGAAAAGGTTAATGAGCCCATTGCCCCTCACCAGCGGCGACATCGGGACGATGACCGCTCCCATTTTAGCCGTTGCCCAGTACAACTCGTAGAGTTCAAGGCTATTGGGTAAAAAAGTAGCAATTTTATCTCCCTTGCTAATTCCTGCCTCTTGCAAAGCATTGCAAAGCCGATTGATGCTGAGATTAAGTTCATAAAAACTAAGCCGCTTGTCTTCAAACACGACCGCGAGATGATGTGGTCGATACGTAGCGTGGTGCGAAAGCCATTTGTCGATGGTCAGTGTAATCATAAGAAAAAGCCCCTTCTTTTGTTCAAAGAAGGGGAAGATAGTTACTTTTTGTGAGGAATAGTAGCTTTTAGTTCGAGGGTTACTAGACGCCCGATGAGGGGAGAGCCCACAAATTCGCGTTGACTAACGTTGAAAAGGTTAGAAACGGCCGCACCCGCACTGAGTACCTTCGTGATGCGGTAACCTCCGCTAATATCGACAGTGGTGAAGCCGCCCATTGGGCCCCAGTCAAAGTTTTTAAGGTAGGATACCCGCGTACCGTTTGCAAGCGTAGGGCCGAGAACTACCCCGCGTTTTCCTTTGCCTGCTGCTGTTCCAATTTGGTTGCCAGAGTAAAAATCAAATGATTCTACCCAACGTAACGACACATTGAGGAAGGCTTTTCCTTTAGCCAGATTGGTAAAGCTAAGTGAAGTTGAAAAGCGATTCTTCGCTGCGTTTAAGCTCCGTTCCTCTAGCGAAACGTACCCATCGCGGTTAGCGTCATTTTTGATGTTGTCTTTGGTAATGTCTGAATTAAAGAAGGAGTATTTCGCTCCCCAAACAATACTAGGCGTGATGAAGTAATTGAGGCCAAAATCAGCCCCCCACGATGCAACTTCGCCGTAATTGAAATAGGTACTAAATGCGGCACCACTTAACACACCAGCGGTATTGGCAGTACCTCCAAGCAGTAGATTTTGGCTCGGAATCTGAATGCTGCCAACGCTCAACGCACGTCCGCCAACGGTAATAGCGGGGCTCAGGAAGTTTTTCGACTGGTTGTAATAGGCATTCATGTCGAAGTAGAGCTTTTTGCCAATCAAGCCTTTGTACCCAAACTCCCACGTACCGATTTGCTCGGGCGATAATTTTTGGGTTGTTTGACGAGCCGCTACATCATTTATATTCGCGCCGTTCGGGATGTACGTAACCCCGTCGCCGTTACCAAATACCAATCCAAAGACGTTGGCATATTGGAACAAAATAATAGGAGCTGCGTACGCTCTACCGTACGTCAGGCGGACATTCCCGCCAGGCACAGACTTCACAAGACCTACTTTAGGAGCAAACAAGTTTCCAAATACACTATGGTTGTCCATCCGTGCCCCACCTACCAGTTTAAATCCAGCGGGCAATTTTTTCTCCAATTGTATCGCGCCACCCATCTGGGTAATTTTGATTAGGTTGGTACCTTTCTCTCCAGGTTTGTCGCTGTCGGCTAAGGATGTACCAAAGGTGTTGGGGTAATCTTGTTGGTACGACAATGAGGCAACTAAGTTGAGGCCAATGTTCTCCCATGAATCATTGTATTGAATTTCCCCGTTTAAGCGACCCGATGCTTCTTTGAATTTATTCCCGTAACGTTTAGCAAAAGTTTCGGCATCGGTATCCGACAATCGGCCAAAGCTGGCACCCAACAGCGAATAATATGGGCTGTCTTTGGTGATGATGCTGTTGGTACGGTTCGTAAAATCGCGGGTAAAAGGCGTTATTCCGTACGAATCTCCTACGTTGGTCCAGGTATAATAAAGGGTTCCGTAAAGTTTGGGAGATACATAGCGAGCTTGTAAGTAAGAAAATTTCCAACCGTCGATTTGGTTACGACCTACGTTGTTAACTGCCAAGAAGTCGTTGATACTCCCCCCGTACGAAAGAATAATGTCGGTACCTTTTTTTAGACTATAATAAAGCGCAGCTTCACCACGTAAGTGCTTGAAATCGAATGTTTTTATTTTTTCGGGAACAGAGCGAACGGGGCCGTACAAGTTGCCTATTCCTGCTACAAATGTACCTCCTACGTAAACACTGTCTTGAAAAGCGAAGTCTTTTCCTGTCGTGTATTCACCTGTTACTTTAAAAGCAAATTTATCACTGAGTACTTGGGCATGACGAAGGCGAGCCGATAAAACGCTCTGATTCCCTCCACTTAGGGCGAAGGTGGTTCCTTGGTAGCGACGCGGGTCTTTGGTAATGGTATTGACGATGCCATTGTGGGCATTGGGTCCATACAAAGCCGAATTGGGACCCAAAACCACTTCTACTCGTTCGATGTCTTCTTTGATGATTGTATTCATAATCCCAGCGGGCAACCCACTGCCTCCCGCCATCATTGAATTTCGTCCATCGGTCATGGCCAACATTTTGGCATTAAAGGCATTGTTGAATCCACGGGCGTTGATACCGACGCCGTTTACTCCCGTTCTGACAAACTCTACGCCTTGGAGTTTGGCGGCAAGTTCACCTGGGTTGAACCCCGCGCTCATTTCTAAATCACGAGCACTAATAACACTAATCGTGGCGGGAGCTTCGGTTAATTTTTCGGGACGGCGTGAAGCCGTGACAACAATGTCTTCGGTCGTCAAACCTGATTCTTCCAGCGCAAAGTCTACCACCACGGTACTACCAGCGGGAACGTCTATGGTTTTTGAAACGGTACTAAATCCAATAAAAGAGGCAACTAAGGTACGTTTTCCTGTAGGGACATTCGATAGTGTAAACTCACCTGTTGCGTTGGTGGTAGTACCAAGCGTAGAACCACTCAAACGAATGGTTGCTCCTGCTAAGGTCCCTGATTTGCCTGAGCCGCTGACGCGCCCACTGACGTTTCCCGTTTGAGCAAAAACCCCTAACGAAAACATCAATAGGCTGAAGAAAATAGATAAACTTTTGGTTTTCATAGTTTTACGAAAAGGTTAAAGATGGTTGTACTTGGAAATAGGTTACTTTAAAAAGTTGAGTATTAATTGATTAAAGGAGGAAGGTTGTTCAAACATGACTAGGTGGCCTGCGCTGGGAATAAGCTCAAGGCGAACGTTCGGAATCTGTGTTTTGCCAATGTCTGCTACTTTTAAGGTGGTCAGTTCTTTATGCAAAATCCGATTAGGAATAAGCTTGTCGTCAGTGCCAAAAATAAGTAACGTGGGAAGGGTAAGTTGGGAAAGCTGTGCTTGTACGGGGTGTGCCAACATGCCATTGACTCCTTGACTAACGACTTGACAATAGGTATCAAAACCTTCGCAGTTACGAAGCTGTAAGCGATCTTTAATGAGCGTTTCGGCGGTAGGAGGAATGGTCGTGAAATTGCTAGCAAAAGCAGCTCGGATAGCCGTTTCACCTTGGGCTTTGTAAAAGGTAGGAGTCGCAAATTGTCGTAACAACGTAGCCTCGGCTTCACTGAAGGTTTCTAATCCTGCGGGAGCTACCAAAACGAGGCGCTTGATGGCGGGTGATTTCTGCAAAACGGTAATGATGGCTGTTTGTCCCCCCATCGAATGTCCTATAAGAACGACGTTTGTTAGTTTCTTTTTGGCAATAAATTCTACCAATGTACGGGCGTAAAAAGACAAACTTTCCCCTGAATATGAACGTGAAGTCGATAAGCCATAGCCAGGTAAGTCGATAGCAATGCAACGATGGCTTTTTGAGAGTTCATCCATGTTTTGTGACCAATGCGATAAATTCCCCCCTAAGCCATGTACCATTAAAAGGGTGGTTGTACCAGTGCCTTTTTCGGTATAAGCGATGGATAATGAGTCGTTTAGTCGGAGTTGAGTAGTGGTAGCGGCATAGGAGAGTGGGCACTTTTGTGCTCGTAACGAGGGGACAGCAACCCAAAAAAAGCTCCATAAGGCCATCCAACGGATAATGTTTTGGGTAAAAGTAAACATCGACATGGTTGCCAAGGTTTTCATACGTACGGAATGTTAATCGTTTGTTGATTGAGAAGATTTTGAGCCCAAAATCAACTGCAATATACCGCCAACAACCACAGCTGCGACAATAGCTAAGGCGGCTGCGATGCCTGGGTTACGGGTACCCGAGGCCATGTAGGGGGTAAGACGGCCGTAATAAACTCCAAAGTGTACGATTAAACCAATGATGGCGCTCACCGTAGGTACTATCGCTGGGACATTTTTGAGAAATGTTCCAAATAAAATAGGAACAAACATGGCGGCGAAGTAGGCATAGACTCCATTTTGGGCAAAAATACCTACACTCAAATCGGGATGCGTGATTTGTTGGTAAGAGATAAAAATGGCCACAATTCCCAAAAACACAATCACGAGGCGGTTCATGTAAATTTCGGCGAGAGGCAGTTTTCCGCCTAGTAAGGGCTTAATGAGGTCGGAGGTAATGGTAATTGAAAGCGATTGAATAAGCCCTTCCAACGTAGCAAGTCCTGCAGATAGTAACCCCAGCATCATCAGCAGTCCCGTCATGGGAGAAAATTGGGTAGCGATAAAGGTCGACATCGTTGCGTCAAGCCGTAATGGTTTGCCGTTGACTTGCAGGTCGGGGAAGGCTAAGCGAGCGTAGAGCCCTGTAAAGACCACAAAAAAGAAAAGCGCTAATACAACAATGGCAAAGGTGAGGTAGCGGTTGACATCGCTGTCTTTTTTGAGCATGAGCGACCGAGTGATGATGTGAGGCTGACACACAACGGCCACACCCACAATGAGTTGACAAACGACAACTTCAAAGAAATCACGAAAAAGGGGACTTTGGGCGTTGAAAGCTGAGGTTAGGTTGGGGTCAATCGCCTGAAGGCGAGCTATGAACTCGCTCCACCCTCCTTCGAAATAAGCATACCCCGAACCTAACAACAGAAAAGCAACCACCACCTTAAGTAAGGCCTGAATGAAGTTGGTGTAAACCATCGAATTGGCACCACCAAACATCATGTAGCCAAATGTAAAAATCACAATGGCAACGAGGGTATAAAGTGGGTCGGTTTGGAGGGTAATGGACAACACTTGGGTAAGACCCACGCAAATCAGTACGATAAAAGTGATAAGCAAAAGGGATAAGACACCAAAAAGTAGCGCCATCCCTTTGCTATCAAACCTAGCTCCCACCCACTGAGCTAATGTATAGGCCTTGACCGTATTCCCAATCTTACGAAAACCCTTTGAAAGCATAATTAGCGAAATAAATGACCCCAATGGCAAACAAATAGCCATGGAGATGACACCACTTAACCCATAATAGGCCACAAAACCAGGGTTGATGATGAAGGTAGCAGCACTTGTCATGGCAGCAGCTAACGACAAACCGACAACTGCGGGAGAAAACTGAAAATTACCCACGGCATACGACGCCATGTCCTTGGTTCGTCGGGCGGCACCCACGACTACGTACAAAATAAAGCTAACATACAGCGCTACGCTAATCCAACCTGCAAAAACCATTTGAGTGCTTGTTTTTTGTAAAATTCTTGGATAAAACTATACAAAACATAGCTTTGTGGCCGACGGAAACTTGCCAACGGTAGGTAAAGTTCAGGTGAAAGAAGCAATTTTTGGGGTGAAAGGAAGTTTGAAACCCGTGAAGTAGGGAAACTATTCTACCCTAAAATTGAGTTTTGAAAAGAAATAAAAAGCAGTCTCATTATGACAACAAATACACTTTTTTCGCCTTTGCAAATCAAAGGGGTAACCCTTAAAAATAGAATTGTTATGTCGCCTATGTGTCAGTATTCGGCCAAAGATGGCTTTGCTGACGACTGGCACTTGGTTCACTTGGGCAGTCGCGCGGTAGGCGGAACAGCCCTCGTCATAAGCGAAGCGGTCGCGATATCACCCGAGGGACGAATTTCGGCGGGTGATTTGGGCATTTGGTCAGAAAAACACGTTGTTCCTCTCCGCCGTATCACCGATTTTATTCATAGTCAAGGCGCAGTAGCAGGGATTCAGTTGGCCCATGCTGGATACAAAGCCAGTACTTCGGTGCCTTGGGAAGGCAGGGGCTATGTTTCGGAAGAGGAAGGAGGCTGGGTTCCTATTTCGCCCAGTGAAACCCCGCTTGGAGATGGAAAAACATTTTCTAGAGCACTTACTCGCGATGGAATCGAACAAGTGATTTCAGATTTTAAAATGGCTACCCAACGAGCTCTGGAGGCAGGGTTTAAAGTCATTGAAATCCACGCCGCGCACGGGTATTTACTCAATGAATTTTTGTCACCGTTGGCCAATCATCGCACCGACGAATACGGCGGAAGTTTTGAAAATCGTGCCCGATTGCTGTTGGAGGTAGTGAAAGCAGTAAAAGAAGTGATTACTGAAGAAACACCCCTTTTTGTGCGTATTTCGGCTACGGATTGGCAAGAAGATGGATGGAATGGAGATGATTCTGTCCGTTTGGCGGGGTTACTGATGGAGGCGGGAGCCGACCTGATTGATTGCTCTACGGGGGGCTTTGTAGCTCCTTCTGTGATACCCGTTGCTCCCAATTACCAAGTTCCTTTTGCCGAACGAATCAAAGCTGAAACACGCATTAAAACAGGGGCGGTAGGTCTAATCACCACTGCTCAGCAGGCCGATGAAATCATTCGCACGGGTAAAGCAGATTTAGTGTTTGTGGCGCGAGAACTGCTCCGCAACCCTTATTTTGCCCAAACAGCGGCGTACGAGCTCGGCCAAGAGTTGTCCTACCCTAACCAGTACCTGCGTGGGAAAAAGTAACGTTATTAATTACACGGTTCAGCAACTTATCTCGCTCTATTGTTTACCCGCGGAAGCCCGCTGAAGACTACAAACGCAGATTTTCGCTGATGAAGGATGTAAGGAAGCTATTCTCATCGGCGACAATCTGCGGTTCTTAATCTGCTCTAACCCGTGGATAAAACTTTAAACATGGGTTGCCTATTCAATTTTTTGTCCATTCAGCTGAACGTTCTTCATCCGAATTCCCTTGATTACGGTTTGGTCAAAGGCGGGGTTTTTGCTTTGTACGTTGATGTTCTCAAATGAGAAGTTGGACAGCTTATCGTATTGTGAAATGGCGACATTGTAAAAAATTGAACACGTAAGGTCAATGTTCTTGATGGTAACGTTATTGGAGTACGAAAGCGGTACGTCTTTGCGGCCTTGGAGGTCAAAAAACTGCGTCCAAGGTTTTACGTACAAGAAGCTGTTAGACTGCCCTTTGATGTTTTCTACCCGAATGAACTCATAAAGTTGTGGGGTGTCGGGGCGCATTTTGAGCCATAAAACGCGATCTGCTTCGCTCACATGACAATTGCGCATCACCACATTTCGGTTATGAATGGCTTCGCTGCCGCAGGTAAGAGCCGAATGGCAAAATCCAAATTCGCAGTCTTCGATGAGGATATTCTTATTGGGGCCATTGTTAGGAACACGGTCGGCCCAGGGTCCTTTTCCACCTTTTAATGCGATGGCGTCGTCGTTGACTGACATATAGCAGCCTTTAATGTGAACATTGGTGCAAGCATCAATATCAATGGCGTCCGTACTAGGAGCTTTGACAGGTTTATAAGGAGAATAAATATGGGCATCGATAACTTTCACGTTCTGACATTGATAATAATGACTGGTCCAAAAACCCGCATTGTGTAAGCGGACATCTTGCACTTGAACATTATTACTTTTCCAAACAAAAACCAATCGCGGCCGCGAAACTTCCAAGTTGGTGCAGTTAGGGTTTTCTTTACGCCGCTGCCAGAACGCCTCCCAGTACCTTAATCCGTTTCCGTCGATAGTGCCTTTGCCCGAAATCGTAAAGCCATCCACTTGATACGCATTTACCAAAGCAGTAAAATAATCAAGGCTTTGCCCTTCCATCCGAGAAGGTAATTTTGGGTAATCGGCAATGTTATCCGAGCCTTTCAATGTACCTCCCTCCACTACGTGTAAATGAGTTTTTGGTTTAAAAAACAAGGCTCCGCTTAGAAATGTGCCTTGAGGAATGACGACCACTCCGCCACCTTGCGCCGCCGCCGAGTCAATTACTTTTTGAATAGCTTCTGTTTGAACCAGATTACTGTCTTGTTTGACGCCAAAATCAGTAATTCTGTACGCTTTACCGAGTTGACCTAAGCTTACTTTTTTAACTGTAGTAAACCAATTGCCCATGGGAGTACCATCAGGAAAGAGGGAAGACGTGGGTTTTTGAGCCGACAGTTTGTCCACCAAAAAAAGTAGAGCGACGAATAAGAAGAATAATTTTCTCATAAATATAAATCAATGGTAAGTACACGCTAAAATTATCGCAATTTGATGGATGTTGTTTAACTGCCCCTCCTGCACCTTCGGGTATCTCATTTTAAATTGTTTGATTTTCGTAAGTTACACTTTGGAATTCGTTAAAAATTGATTGGTTTTTGGGGGAATTTTGCCCCGAAAATGTACTACTTTCTACCAAATGAACTTCAAAACGTTACTTGCAACCACCTTTTTGGTACTGGTTGCTTTTCAATGGTTACCTATCTCTGTAATAGGGCAAAATACAGAGGTTACAAATGTTAAAAATGAACCTTTAAAGGCATCCGCCAGCCTAAATGTTACTAACAACGGGATTTCTTTGTTTCCAAACCTGTCTTTTGGAAAACCAGCGGCGATTCTAAATGTCTCAGTTGGTAAAAAAAATATCTATTTTGAACCCGAACTTCGCTGGGGGTTAAACGGTAAGCCTTGGTCTTACATTTATTGGTTTCGATACAAATACCGTAAGTCAGAATCATTTGGAATCAATGCAGGAGTACATCCATCGTATGTTTTTCGAGAACAAACAGTGGTTATCAATAATCAATCGGAAAATAGGTACATAGCGCAGCGGTATGTGGCTGGAGAAGTGGTGCCTACGTACTATTTTTCCAAGAAATTTGCCTTGGGGGTTCATTTTTTATACTCGCGCGGGCTTGATTCTTACGCAACTCAGAATAGCTATTTCATTTCACTTCAGCCCAAATTCCCTGCTATTACCGTCTCCAAATCGTATTATCTAAGCTTTTATCCACAACTATTTCATTTACGACTTGATAGCAAGGAAGGTACCTACGTGAGTGAATCGCTTTCCCTCAATCGACTTCACTTTCCATTGAGTATATCTTCTATCTTTACGTATAAAATCAAGTCAACGATACCAGGCGATAACGTGGTTTGGAACATTGGATTAAACCTTAAATTGTAGTAGCGATTGTGTTGTCTTATGAAAACGAATAAAAAAGCAATGCTTTCTCCCGTCGATTTTTCGAGCGATGCAGAATCGCTGGAGGATTTTTACCAACGCAAATTTGAATGGATTCCCGAGGGGCTAGGCAAAGATATTGGGCATTTTAACGTGTTTCGCCTACCCCTAATGCCAGGTAAACCTGTACCTTACCGAAGAAGAGATTTTTACAAAATTACGGTGTGTATTGGCAAAAGCCGTATCCACTATGCTGATCAAGTATATGCCATTCACAAGCAAGCGTTGGTGTTTTCAAATCCGTTTATTCCTTACAAATGGGAGCATTTGGAGGAAATTCACGACGGGTATTACGTGGTGTTCAACCATCATTTCTTTCGGCATTTTGGAAGCATAAGCCACTACGATGTTTTTCAGCCCAACGGAACGCACGTTTTTGAACTAAGCGACGAGCAAACGGCTAGCGTTATAGGCATTTATGAGCGAATTGTCCAAGAAATTGAGTCGGACTATATCCATAAATATGACTCTATCCGAACCATGGTGTATGAACTGTTGCATTTTGCGATGAAAACACAACCGTCGACGCGCATTGCCCAGCAACCCATCAATGCTTCACAGCGAATATTTTGGCTGTTTCAAGAGCTGTTGGAGCGACAGTTTCCCATCGATGAATCGCATCCAAGCATTTATTTGCGGACGCCTTCAGACTACGCAACCCATCTGAATTTACACATAAATCACTTAAATAGAGCCGTCAAAGAAGTAAGCGGGAAAACAACCTCTCAACTAATCGCCGACCGTCTTCTACAAGAAGCTAAAATCATGTTACAACGAAGTCAATGGCATGTTTCAGATATTGCTTTTGCCTTGGGCTTTACGGAAGTGACTCACTTTAACAACTTTTTTAAAAAGCACACCGACACAAGTCCGTTAAAATACAGAGCTCAAAGGTAAAATTAGGGAACGATTGGCTTTAGGTAACTGGTAGTTAAAAGACATTTAACATGGCAAAACGCATCCAAGCTCAAGCATTCCGTTTGTTTGAAAAACAACAATACGACGAAGCTCTCCCACTTTTTGAACAAGTGGCGAGCGCTGGAAATGGAAGTGAAGACTGGTTTAACGTAGCTACGTGTGCGGTCATGGCACGTCAACTCGACAAAGGTTCGGAGGCTCTTTCAAAGGCGACCTCACTGTCTGAACAAGAACAAAATCCTGAAAATTTGTCGATAGGGATGATGCAGTTTTATTTTATGTGTGCCCTTCGTGACAGTGGTTTTGTAAAAGAAGGGATGAAGGTCCTGAACGATTTTCGTCAAACGTACACCTCGCTAGTAATCACGGACGATATGTTTTTGAGCATTAGGGGGTTACCGCCACTTAGCCAATTTTTGACCATGGGGGCTATATTGCTAAAAATGCAATCCGAAATCGCTCCCAAGGAATGGTTGACTACATTTGGAAGCACTTTAGATGCCGATGGGAAAGCTACCGTAACTACCTTTATTGATGAACAGTGGGACAGCGTAGAGCAACGGTAACGGCTTCTTAATCAGAGTGGAATGTTAAGTGTAACTCGTGTGCCAGAACTTTGTCCGTATTCATCGGCCAAATCCTCGTATTGAACCAATTCTTGGGTATTCATGGAAGAACTAAGCAGTCGAAGACGCTCAGAGGTGGCATTGGTCGAAAATGACTCGTGTATTTGGAGACGTTTTTGTTTCAACTCCGCTGATTTGGCCCTTCCGACGCCATTGTCTTCAACAACGCACACGATAAACTCTTCCTTTTCATCCATTGAAAACGCAATACTCAAGCGTTTTTCGCCGCTTTTGTGTAACAATCCGTGTTTAATACTATTTTCCACAAAAGGCTGAATCAACATAGGTGGGAGTTGATGATAATCTTCATCGAGTTCATCGCTGACGGTGATGGTGTACGAAAAACCCTCTGAAAATCGCATTTTTTCGAGCTCAAGATACTTGGTCAAAAGGTCAATTTCGCTCGCTAGAGGAATCCGTCTTTTGCCCGAAATAGATAATATTTGGCGAGTTAGGTAAGTGAAGTTCCCCATTTGTTCGTTGGCAATATTTTTATCGCCGTACATAAACTGCTCCTGAATACTGTTGAGGGCATTGAACATAAAATGAGGATTCATCTGGCTTTTTAAGGCCTTTAATTCACTTTCATTGGCTTTTTGCTCGATTTCTATCCGACGCTTGGCTTCGTTGAGTTGGGTAGTGAGCAATTCGTTTTGTTTTTGGGTTTTGAAGCGTAAAAAGAGTGCATACGCTAAAACGCTACCTACGGCTAAAAAGGCCAAAATTGTGTAAATGATTGCCGTTTTTCGCTCCGATTCTAGCTCAGAAATTTGTTTCTGCTGCGCTAACGATTTGATTTCGATGTCTTTTTTTTCGGTTTCGTATTTTGTGTTGAGTTCCTGAATAGTTTTGTTTTTGGAAGTATTAAACACGCTGTCTTTCAGGATGCTGTACTGTTCTAGATTTTCATAGGCATCCTTAAATTGATTCATGCGAGCGTAGCTTTTCTGTATTTCAAAATGAATATCGCGCAGGGCCTCGTTGTCCTGATTTTGGAGCGCAATAGTTTTGGCTTCTTTCAAATAAGCCAGACTTTTGGTGGGGTTACCCAAGGCAGAATAGGTTCGACCGAGGTTGTTTAAGTTTTTTCCACGTACAAAATCAACCTGATGTTTTTCGATTTCGATTTTGGCCTTTTCAAAATAACTGAGAGCTTTTGCGTAGTTCTTTAACTCAAAATACGTCTTCCCAAGGTTATCATACGTCAGCGCCAAACCAAAACCGATGTTCAATTGCTGACAAATTTCCAAAACTTCGTTGTAGGCTTGAATACACTTCGAGTACTCTTTGGTTTGAAAATACGAATTAGCCAAGTTGGTTAAAATTGCTGCCCGATTTTGGGTGAATTTTTGCCCATTTTTTAATAAAATCTGGTCACATTCGGTCAAGAGTTGAATGGCTTTTTTCTCTTCATAATTGTGTAAGAACACATTGGCAAGGTTACTTTTTCCAATCACGATGTTGGCATAATCCTTCCGTTTTTCCGCAATTCGTAACGCCTGTAAGTAGTAAAAAATAGCTTTATCATTGAGCGCTCGGTTGAAATAGTAGTTGCCAATGCAATTGAGGGAGCGTATTTTTCCTAACTCATACCGTAATTTGTTCGACAATTCGTGGGCTTCGTTGGCCATTTTAAGCACCAATGTATCTGCTCGGAACGTGGCTGACACACAGGCATCTATTAGCAATTCGATACGAATAGTGTCGCTTTTGGGATGTTTTTGAATGTCATTTAGTAGTTGTTCGTATGTTTTTTGACTCCAAAGTGGATGCCCAAATACGATAAAAAGGGATAGTAAAAAGCCTCTCATGGGTGGTTTACACTCGAATACCTGCGATAAAATCATCAAATTCTTTTACTTTTTCTCGTGCAATCGGTACGTTCGCTCCGTTGTCAAATTCTACCGAGGCGCCATCTTTTTTATTGTACTTTCGTATTTGGTGAGTATTAATGAGATACGAACGATGTACCCTGTAAAAGCGAAGGTCATTGGCTAGAAGCTCATCAAATTCTTTGATTTTCTTGCTCACCAACGTCTTCCCTGTTTTGGTAATGACGTGGGTATAGGAGCCGTCGGCTTCAAAAAAGAAAATATCTTCTAACTGCACAAACACCAAGCTATCGGCCATTGGTAGGGCAATCTTTTGTAAGCTCGAAACGCTCAAATTTTCCTTTAATGTCGATATTTTTTGGCCAAGCTGAGGTTGACCAACGAGTTTGATGGCTTTTTCAACGGCGGCGACAAGCTTCGAAATGCTGACAGGTTTAAGAATATAATCGACGGCGGAGACTTCAAAAGCCTTCAGGGCGTATTCAGAATACGCCGTACAAAAAATGACTTGGAACGTAGGGGTATTAAAATATTCAAACAGAGCAAACCCATTTTCTTCGGGCATTTCGATGTCCAAAAACACCAAGTCGATGTTATGTTTATTGATGAGTTTGACCGCTGATTTCACGTCAACAGCCTCGTCAATCACATGTACCGAAGCACAATGTTCCGATAAAATTTGTCGAAGTAAGGAGCGGGCAGACGGCTCATCGTCGACAATAATTGCATTTATGAGCATAAGTTAGGTTAGAAATAGCGGTTAAATATAATTGAATGTTTTGGTATATAATATTCTTGTTTCACTTTGCTTGGGTATTTTATGAATCAAAAACTACGGTTGGTGGCCGAAGAGGTACGTTTCGTGAAATAGCTCAAATGGCTTCGGGAGAGGTACGTAATTTTGAGCATCGAAATAGTAACTGCTTTTAAATCAAAACCGTAAACGTTTAGTACATGAAATCTATTTTAAGTTTTGCTTTGCTTTTCTTGGCGGCTCATTCCGTTTTTTCACAAGCAGCTCTTGAACTTACCGAAGACAAGCCATCGGCAATGAACGGTATAGAGTTTAGTTATACCATCCGAAATGAGCGTACCGAGGAAACCTACTCTCGTTATGAGGTGTCGGTAGTGGCTCAAAATAAGAGTGGTTGTATGTTAATTTATTTCAAAAAAGAAGGAGATAATCTTAATAGCATTTTTGAAGGAGACCCGTCGGCCATTGCTCGTTTTGAATGTACGAATGCTACAGGAAAGCGCCTAACTTCGAAAGGAGCCAACGTAAAAGCCAAAGCATTTTACGTCCCGTATACAGTAAATGGCTCAACGACAAAAGTAGAAGGTGGATACTTGCTTAAAAATGGTTCTCGTGTGTCTACCGACCTCATTGTGATTGTCCCGAAAGGAGAACGTCCTAAGTTCAAAGTTCGTCCGCAAGATTTTGCTGAATTGACTGATTAATTGCTTAACGATGTTACATTCTAAACTTTCCCCAAACATGAAATCATTTCTCTTTTTAGCGATGTTATCTTTTTCAACGTTGTTGGTAGCCAAGCCATTAGCCAATGTTGTCGAAGTAAAACAAGAATACCTAACTGTTGTTCTATTACAGCCAAAAGACCAAAAAACAGTTGCGCACGTTACCAAAGTTCTCGCATCGGTGTTGGGAATATCTCAGAAAGAGGCGAAGGCCCTTGTAGCAAGTGCGCCTGTAGTTGTCTTCAAATCACCTTTGAAAGATGAAGTATATTCAATACATAGAGCCTTGGAAGCAGCGGGTGCTGAAGTCGAAGTAAAATAAGTGAGTAAAAAGGGGGGGCTTCTACCACCAGTACATAATGTATTGGTGGTTTTTTATAAGAATTGGAGCCGTTTTATCAACCCTTCACGGTACGTTTTTCCGATGGGAATAGCTTGATTTTCAATAATAAGAGAGTCTTCTTCCAGTGCCTGAATTTTATCTACTTGTACAATGTATGAGCGATGAACACGCCAAAAACAATCCATTGGAAATCGTTCTTCTACGTTTTTCATGCTTTGGCTAAGTAAGTAGCGCGTTTTGTCGGTTACCACTGTCACGTAAATATCACTAGCTTCGACCCACAAAATATCCACCAAGCGTATTTTTTCAAGGCGTTTTTTGGAACGTACAAAAATACTATCGCTAATCTTTAGGTCTGCTTTTAAGCTAGGAGCAAAACTCGTTTCTGCATTGCGCCGAGACGCATTGTAGAGACTGATTTCAATCGCTGAGTACAATTCTTCTTTACGTACTGGTTTGACCAAATAAGCGTAAGGCTCGGTTAGTTTTGCTTGGTTGAGGGTTTGGACATCCGACAATGCCGTTAGGAACAGAAATGGAACCGTATATTTCTTTCGGATGGCTTCCGCGGTCTGAATACCCGTGAGAATTCCTGCCAAATGAATATCTAACAACACTAAGTCGGGTTTCTCAGTTGTCAGATAATCCAGTACTTTCTCCCCCGAATCTAACACTTCCATAATCTCAAATCCCAGTCCTTCTAAAATAAGGGTGAGCTCTTTGGCAATGATATAATCATCTTCTGCAATTAAAATACGGACGTCAGCCATCGATTTGTGAATGTTCTCTGGTCGAAAAATACTATTTTTGGTCGAATCTAACAAGGAATGAGCAAGGCACTAAGGAAGCAATGTTTGGTAGCTTATCTACTTATTTTAGGGTTACTTTGGGCTTTTGAGAGCTTGGGACAACAAATTACGCTTAGAAATGGAGCCGTAAGTGAAACGGTTTTAGTACATCCAAACGACACACTTCGCTACCAAATTAACAACTATAGCTCGGCTACTGATTTTGTGGTGACGTTTTCTCGTTGGGAAAGGGTGGCTTTACAAACGGCTGATGGGGTTTGGCTGCGGTCAGGAATGGGATTGCCTTTATATCAACGAGATATTCCTTATTATCAACCTGCCTTCCGACTGCATATTCCTCCTTCGGCCATTGTGCCTTTGAAATTGATTTTTCAGAGTGAACTTCAGTTTATGGCTCCCAATGCTACTGCAATTGAGATAAAACCCCTCGATGTTTTTTACCAAACAGACCAGCAACGACTGCTAATTCAAGGATTGTTTTTGGGGGTAATTATCGTGATGGCGCTCTATAACTTGCTTATTTATTGGGCTGTAAAGGATGTTAGTTTTCTTTGGTTTGTAATTTCTTTGATTGGTATTGGGGCTTATTTTTCGTTTTACTACGGTTTTGGAATCGAATACCTTTGGCCTGCTGCCCCGCGCTGGGATATGTATTGTTTTGCAATGATTGTGCCTGCTACCAATTTGTCACGCTTGTATTTCACCCAAACGTACCTGCAAACTGCTCAACTCCTACCCACCTGGAACCGATGGGTAAAAAGGTTACTTTGGGTTGAGTTTGGAGTGTTTACGACAGGTATATTTTCTTACGCATTTCAATGGGATAGCCTACATTGGTTAGTCGATTGGGTGGGTACGTTTGGGGTGATAACTCTGGCCATTATGTTGGCCGCAGGGGTATCCGCCTACCAAAGAGGGTTTCGGCCCGCTCGTTTTTTTGTGCTTGCCAATGCGCTTTTTGTATTGGGAGGAATTTTGTTCATTTTTCGCGAAATGAACTTACTTCCCGAAAGCTTTTTAACTCGTTATGCCGTTCAATTTGGAGTCATTGCCCAAGTCGTTTTGTTTTCGTTAGGCTTAGCGAATCGCCTGAATCGTACCCAGATTGAGTTAGCTGAACAAAAAGTAGAAAAAGAAAAAATTGAGCAGCAGAAAGCGCAGCAGGCCGAGCTGAATCGGCTGAAAGATAAATTGTTATCGGTTATTTCGCATGATTTGAGGAGTCCGTTGGTGTCGTTTGAGGCGTTTTTTAATTTACTAACCAATCATTTTGACCAGCTTGATAAGAAGGAAATTCTTAAACTTACTCAGTCGGCAAGAAGTAATTTGGAGCAGCAAAAGCAGTTGCTAAATAACCTACTCGAATGGGCTAAATCGCAGTGGGAGGGGAGTAGTTTTCGACCCGAAGTATTGTATATAAGCAAAGTGATGGCACGCACAATTAGTTTACTTCAAACGACTGCTGAGGTGAAGAAAATTGTAATCGAGTCGGAGTTAGAAGAGTCGATAGCCGTTTTTGCTGACCGTGAAATGATTGAATTTGTGTGTCGTAACGTGCTTCATAATGCCATCAAATTTAGCCAGCCATCAAGTACGATTCGGGTACATCTGACCCTGACAAAGGAGAATGCAGCGGTGCTCACCGTGACTGATGAAGGTATTGGAATGACGGAAGAGATGCTGACATCTCTTTTACGGCACGAGTCGGGAGTAAGTACAAAGGGAACTGCCAATGAAAAAGGAACAGGGCTAGGATTAGTTATTTGTCGTGAATTTATTACCAGAAACAACGGCCAACTTAGCATTGAAAGTGTGCTAAATCAGGGCACAACGGTCACAGTAAAATTTCCAGCCTCGTTAGATTAATTTCCAGTTTTCTTCGTCGAAGGGGACAAATGCTACACCTAAATAAATATCCTCAAGCGAAAGTTGCACGTCTAACGAATGAAGTTGAACAGAATCTTGTAAGTTGTTGTTGGCCGCATTCTTTAACTCTTCAAAATAAGTAACCTTGCCACAAACCACTACATCAGGGTATACATAGCGATTGCGTGAAGTCGCAACGCGTAAGTCACTGTTATAGGTAAAGCAACGTTTTTTTCTGAGAGCTATATTTAAACTGGTTCCCACATTGTTTGAAATCAAACTTTGGGTAGGTGTACCACCCGCCATGGCATACACTTCGCCGTCGTGGTATTCGTATTTGGTGCCTGTTTCTTTTTTCAACGCAAGGTATTCTTCGATAGTAAAACGTGGCTGATATTCTGGCGGTCCCATATTGATTCAATACATCTTCAGAGGAAAGGTACAAAAAAGCGGCTTACCCTAAGTAGTGAAGGGGCAAGCCGCTTTTAGTTTTTAGATTATGGCAAGTATTATTTTGCTCCTGCTGGGCAGTGCTCTTTCAAAAACTTCGTAAACAAGGTATTTAGGTGTTTCGACGTTCCTTCACCTTCATAAATTCCGTGTGAACGGTTGGGATACGGCATAAATTGGAATTGCTTGTTATGTTTGATAAGCACATTGACCAATCGTTCTGCATTTTGGTAATGAACGTTGTCATCGCCTGTTCCGTGGATGTACAGCAAATTTTGATTCGACTGGAGCTTGTGAGCGTGCGTAATGGGTGAACCAGCCACAAAGTCCTCGCGGTTTTCTTGAGGGATTCCCATGTAGCGCTCCTGATATATATTGTCGTACGTCAATTGATCAGCCACGGCTGCCACCGAAATGCCCGTTTTGAACAAAGCAGGATATTGGAATAAGAGGTTAAGAGTAGAAGAACCCCCTCCACTCCAGCCATGAACGGCTACGCGACTCGTATCAATAAACGCGTTTTGTTCAAAAATGGCTTTAGCACCCATGGCCATATCACGAATGTTGATAACCCCAATTTTACGATAAATGGCCTTTCTCCATGCTCTTCCGCGTGGAGAAGGTGTACCACGGTTGTCAACGGAGGCGTAGACATAGCCATCTTTTGCCATATCGCCCGCGTACAAACCATTTCTGCCCGTTCCCCAGCTATCGCGTACGGTCGCACTTGCAGGCTCACCGTAAACTGTAAAAACGATGGGGTACTTTTTAGTTGGGTCAAAGTTGGTAGGTTTTACCATCCAAGCGTCTAACTCAATGCCATCTTCTGTTTTTACTTTAAAAAACTCTACTCGCTTTGGAGCATCGGCCTTAGCCGCCAATTTTTTTGAAATATCATCGGCGTCTTTAATGGCTTTGTGTTCAGGCAAACGGATCCATTCATTCATTGGGGCGGTATTAGCATTTGAAAACGAATGAGACGCCCAAGTAGCGTTAGGAGAAAGGTCGTAGCGGTGCGAGCCCGACTGGTCGGCTGGAGTGACACGTTCGGCTTTTTTGCTGCCATCGAGCGGAGCTCGGTACAAATAACTTTGCGTGGCATTGTCGGGAGAAGCCATGAAATACAACTGATTGTTTTTTTCATCCACTAAAACCACCGAAATAATGTCATAGTTGCCTGTGGTAATGCACTTTTCGCTTTTACCGTCGCGCGCAACGCGGTACATGTGGCGCCAGCCGTCTTTTTCGCTCATCCACAAAAATTCCTTTCCACCATTGATCCAATCCCAGCCTTCGGGCGTTTCGCTCCATGAGTAGCTACTTTTGGTTTCAACCCAAGCATCGTCGCGGTCGGTATAAAACTGGGTCGTTTTTCCAGTTTTGATGTCGGCAGCCAAGATACTTGATTCATTTTGTTTACGATTCAACTGTTGCATGATGAGTTCTCCAGCACTTCCCCATTCCATACGAGGAATGTACGTGTTGCCTGGGTCACCTGGGGTGTTCATCCATTTGGTAGGGCCTCCTTCGGCGTTGACTACCCCAATTTTATAAGGAGAGGGTCGTTCACCAACTTTAGGGTATTCGACAGGAACGTTGAAGGCGTAAATTGAATCTGTGTTATTAATCATCAAGAAATTACGAATCTTGGTGGCATCAATTTGCCAATACGCAATATTTTTACTGTCGGGGCTCCAACGAAAACCATCACGGCAGTCAAATTCCTCTTCGTAAACCCAGTCAAATGTACCATTGATGAGGCGAGTCGTGCCATCTTTGGTAAGTGCAGTAATTTTCCCCGAAGTAAGGTCTTCCGAATACACGTTTCGTTCGCTTACGTACGCTACTTTTTTGCTATCGGGAGAAAATTTAGCAAACATCAACGATGATTCAGGGCGACCTTTACCAAGTTGCGTTAGGGTATTTTTATCTAAATCTAACACCCAGTAATCTCCGCGAGTGTCGTAGCGCCAAACGCGTTGCGTATTGGTATAGATAAGTACTTTACGGAAATCATTCGAATACGTGTAACTACGTACGTTAAGCGGGTCGTTTTTGCCTTTCGGAGTTAATTGAGCGGCACTAACGACGACTTTTTTTTGCAAATCAGGCAAGTTGTATTGAACAATTTCCTTGTTTTCAACGCGGTAATAGGCATTGCCGTCTTTGGTCCACTGGACACCACGGTTGAATTGTGCGAGTAACTGACTGCTGATGAAGAGAAGGGTAATAAAAAATGAGGTGTGTTTCATTGGTTACGGTATTTAGCCATTGCTTCTTTTATTTTAACAATCCGATTTTCAGGGTTGGGATGGGTGCTTTGAAACTCGGCTGGCCGATTAGGACCACCTGCTTCGGCCAAAATCTCCATCACCTGAACCATCGCTTCGGGGTCACGGCCCGTTTGTATCATGTATTTAACGCCAAAGTCATCGGCTTCTAATTCATCGTCACGACCGTATTTTAGGTTCATTAAATTAGCGACGTACTGGGCGATGTATGCCCCGCTGCTGGGTGAGTTGGGGTCAGTCATGACCGTTGATGCCGCACCTGCCAAGCCTCCAATCAATTCTTGTTTTGCCATTTGTTGGGCCGAATGACGCCCCACCACGTGCCCAATTTCGTGCCCTAAAACGCCCGCCAGCTGATCTTCTGTTTTAAGTCGTTTCAACAACCCCATGGTGATAAAAACCTGACCACCTGGGATGGCAAAAGCATTGATGGTTTCGGGGTCGGCCAAAACGTGAAAGTCAAATTGGTAAGGAGAGTTTTTGGCTTCGGTGTTTTGAACGATATTTTGCCCCACTTTTTTAGCCAAAAATTGTACTTTTTCGTCACGGTACAGGCCACCGTATTCAGCAGCCATCTGCGGGGCACTTTGTAAGCCAATGGCTACCTCTTCTTCGGGCGTAAGGTTGACTTGTTGTTTTTTACCCGTCACTGGGTTGACTTGGGTTTTACTGAAGTACCCAAAAAGCGCTACGACAGCCATGATAATCCCAATCAATAGCCGTCCACCAATTCGCGAACGTTGCATAGGTTTTTAAAAGCCCCCTATCCCGAAGGGGAGTTTTAGTTATGGTAAAAAGCCTCTTCGGGGTGAGGTATGTTTTAGAGTAATAAACCAGCAAGTGTAGCCGACATATAAGAGGCTAATGTTCCGCAAACCAATGCTTTAAAGCCTAAGCGTGCCAAATCGGAACGACGGCTTGGAGCTAATTCGCTGATTCCTCCTACTTGGATAGCGATTGAGCTAAAATTGGCAAATCCACAAAGAGCAAAACTAGCAATGGCAATGGTTTTAGGGTCAAGCGTTTCTTTGATTTTTACCAAGTCGAGGTACGCCACAAATTCATTGATAACCATTTTAGTACCCATCAATGAGCCAGCTACTTCTACATCTTTAGAAGGCACGCCCATTGCCCACGCAAAAACTGAGAAAATTTTACCTAATAAATAATTAAGACTCAACTCAGGAAAGGCAAACAATCCGCCGATTTTACCAAGGCAGAAATCAAGGAGCCCGATCAATGCAATAAAACCGATGAGCATCGCAATCACGTTGAAACCAACTTTGAGACCTTCGCTAGCTCCAGCCGCGATGGCGTCGAGCAAGTTGGCGTGTGATTTTTTGATTTCAAGCTTTACAACTCCTTTAGTTTCAGAGATTTCTGTTTCTGGAAAAACTATTTTGGCGATGACAAGGGCGCCAGGAGCGGCCATTAAGCTTGCGGCGATCAGGTAAGGAGCGGGTACACCTAATTTGATATACGTTGCCATTACCCCCCCTGCGATACAGGCAAAGCTTCCCGTCATGGATGCCAGAAGTTCTGAGTTAGTCATTCCTTTTAAATAAGGCTTAATCATGATTTGGGCTTCTACTTGTCCCACAAAGGCTGACGCAACATTTGACAAAGCTTCAGCACCACTTACCCCCATCAACCACTTCATGAGGCGAGCCAAAACCGCTACCACTCGTTGCATAAGACCGATGTGATAGAGCATATTCACCAACACCGCCACAAAAATGATGGTTGGGATAATGCTAAAAAAGAAGATGAAGCTATTGCCTTCACCAAAGGCTTTGCTTAGGATAGAAGGTTTTACCAAAGGGCTAAAAACGAATTCGGCTCCTTTGTCAGAAAAACTTAACGTTTTTTGAACCGCCCGTCCCAGCCAATCAAAAATAGATTGACCAATGGATGTTTTTAAGATAAAAACCGCCAACCCAAATTGTAAGCCAAGACCTACTCCGACGGTGCGAAAATTGATGGCTTTACGATTGTTTGACATGGCATACGCGATGCCCAAAATTAAGACGATCCCAATGATTCCAGTAAAACGTTCCATGAAGTGTATAAAAATACGTACAGTTAGGTTTATTAGTTGAATGATTCAAGCGAGTAAAGATAGGAAGGTCATTTGTTTTTTGATAATTCTTGGCGCTTTTTCCAAAAAATAAAATCTATGAAAAACCTAGAATAACAGCCTTCCACGTACTTTCTACAACTATTTAGCAAGAAATTTAGGGTATTTTGCTTTACAGTTTGTAGTTTTATGGCCTGAAAATTAACTCATCTAATTAATACCATGGCGTTATTCGATTTAGATATGATGCAGGGCCTCTATACAAAACTCGGTGAGAGAGTAGAGGCAGCACGTAAAGTAGTAGGACGTCCTTTAACCTACACAGAGAAAATTTTGTATGCTCACCTTACGCAAGGTGACGCCACTACTGTTTATGAACGAGGTAAATCATACGTAGATTTTGGTCCAGACCGCGTAGCAATGCAAGATGCAACAGCCCAAATGGCTTTGTTGCAATTTATGCAAGCAGGTCGTCCCAAAGTAGCAGTTCCATCTACAGTACACTGTGACCACTTGATTACGGCACAAGTAGGCTCTTCGCAAGATTTGGGCAAAGCCGTCGTAGAAAACCAAGAGGTATATGATTTCTTATCGTCAGTGTCAAACAAATATGGCATTGGTTTTTGGAAAGCTGGAGCAGGGATTATTCACCAAGTAGTCATTGAAAACTATGCCTTTCCAGGGGGGATGATGATTGGTACCGACTCGCACACCGTAAACGCGGGTGGGTTAGGGATGATTGCTATTGGGGTAGGTGGTGCCGATGCGTGCGACGTAATGGCTGGCTTACCTTGGGAGCTTAAATTCCCTAAATTAATTGGGATTAAATTGACAGGAAAATTGAATGGCTGGACTTCTCCAAAAGACGTAATTTTGAAAGTAGCTGGTATCCTTACTGTAAAAGGTGGTACAGGGGCTATCGTAGAATACTTCGGTGAAGGGGCTACTTCAATGTCGTGTACAGGTAAAGGAACGATCTGTAACATGGGTGCGGAAATCGGCGCTACAACTTCGACGTTTGCCTATGACGAGTCGATGGAGCGTTATTTACGTGCTACTGGTCGCGATGCCGTTGCTGACCTTGCTAACTCGGTGAAAGAACACCTTACTGCAGATGCAGGTGTGTACGAAGAACCTGAAAAATATTTTGACCAAGTAATCGAAATCAACCTTTCGGAACTTGAACCCCACTTGAACGGACCATTCACTCCAGATTTGGCAACGCCAATCTCTAAAATTAAAGAAGCCGCTGCTGCCAATGGCTGGCCAACGAAAGTAGAGGTAGGTTTGATAGGATCTTGTACTAACTCTTCGTATGAAGATATCGCTCGTGCTGCTTCGTTGGCAAAACAAGTAGCGGCGAAAAATCTTAAAACAAAGGCTGAGTTTACCATTACTCCAGGTTCGGAACAAGTACGTTATACAATCGAGCGCGATGGTTTCCTGTCAACATTCGATGAAATCGGGGCAAAAGTATTTGCTAACGCTTGCGGACCTTGTATCGGGATGTGGGCGCGGGTAGGTGCGGAGAAACAAGAGCGTAATACGATTGTTCACTCATTCAACCGTAACTTCGCTAAGCGTGCGGATGGTAATCCTAATACATTGGCGTTTGTAGCTTCTCCAGAATTGGTAACGGCGCTAGCAATTGCGGGTGACTTGACTTTCAATCCAATGACTGATACGCTTACTAACGAAAATGGTGAGCAAGTTATGTTGGATGCCCCAACTGGGGATGAGTTGCCACCACGCGGTTTTGACGTAGAGGATGCAGGATATCAAGCACCAGCAGAAGACGGAAGCGGTGTTGTGGTAGCCGTATCGCCAACGTCTAATCGTCTGCAATTGCTCGATCCATTTGCAGTTTGGGAAGGTACAGACATCAAAGGTTTGAAATTGTTGATTAAAGCCAAAGGAAAATGTACGACTGACCACATTTCTATGGCAGGCCCATGGTTGAAGTACCGTGGTCACCTAGATAACATCTCTAACAACTTGTTGATTGGTGCGGTTAACTTCTTCAATGAGAAGACTGATAACGTGAAAAACCAGTTGACAGGTGAGTATGGCCCAGTTCCAGCTACTCAGCGTGCTTACAAAGCAGCGGGTGTTGGTTCAATCGTCGTAGGTGATGAAAACTACGGTGAAGGATCATCGCGCGAGCACGCAGCGATGGAGCCACGTCACTTGGGAGTTCGTGCGGTATTGGTAAAATCATTTGCTCGTATCCACGAAACCAACTTGAAAAAGCAAGGTATGTTGGCGTTGACATTTGCCGATAAATCAGACTACGATAAAATTCAAGAAGACGATTCAATCGATATTAATGGATTGACAGAGTTTGCTCCTGGCAAATCACTGACATTGGTACTTAATCACGCCGATGGTTCAAAAGATGAAATTACAGTAAACCATACTTACAACGAACAACAAATAGAGTGGTTCAAAGCGGGTGCGGCACTTAATATCATTCGTGCACAAGTAGCAGGAAACTAAGTCTGCCTTTCTCAATTACAAAAAGCGCGGTCGAAAGGCCGCGCTTTTTGTGTGAATAGGTTGTCTGGAAATGAGATAAAACAAAAAAGGCTGTCGTAGACAGCCTTTTTTGTGAAAATTTAGAATATGCTAAGTAATTACTTGCGGCTAGCTTTCCACGCAACGTAATCAGACATATTAACTTGCCCACGAATTTCGCCTCCTTTGTTGGTTGCAGTGTGTAGGTTTGCGTAGAGCAATCCTGCAAAAAGAAGGTTTTCTTGTTGTTGGTTCAATGTCCAAGAACCTGAAATGGGTGAGTTCAATGTGCTTCCAAAGTTGTACACTACTGGACCTGCTTCCCAGCTATTGCCACTGTGGAAGTGACCTGCTGTTGGAGTAAGACCCGTGTAAGTAATGGTATACGTAAGAACTTTAGTTTCTTTGTTGTAAACTCCATCCATACGGCCTGAGGCACTTGTCGTTACTGGTGGAACTTCGTTTGCGCCTGTCAGCGTCGCTTCAAATTTGACCTCTGGATTAGTGTGTGGACCTTTTTCACTACAGCTGACCATAACTCCCACAATCAATAGAGCGATGAAAAAGGGTAGAGCTTGCGTCAATTTCTTCATGGAATTTGCTGATTTGTTTTGTTTGATTATGCAATTATATTGTTTTCCGCGTCAATATCCAATAGTTGAAACAGAAAAATCACTTACTGGATTGTCCAAACGTCTAGTTTTCGGGCATAAAGTTGTTGTTCTTCCCACCAAATTTGTAGCCATTCATCACTTTCACGCAGTACGATTACTTTGTTGCCTTTCGCAATAGATCGTTTGACTGGGGCTGCCGAAGAAGGGGAGTCGCGTAAGAACGCAGTATCCTTGTTGATGATGCCAATTTGGTAAAAATCAGGCAAGTTAAGAAGTAACAACAAGGCGGTGAGATACAACATCACTACCCACGTATGACGTCGACGTATGATTTCGTTATGCCTCTTTTTTTGGATTAACACAATGAAAGCATACAGTCCAACTATAAGTAGAAAGAGCGTGAAATAAATCGAGTATTTTCTAAAAAAAAGAAAAATAAAACTAATGTCGTCTACTTCATAGCCTGCTAAATTATAGTTGGCCGCTGTTTCTGTAATTTTATTTAAAACCGTTTGACGAGGCTGGCGGTTGTAAATCATACTTAAATAGTACAATTCACGCGCGTAATCGTTTTTTTCTTCATTGATGTAGGCCAATTTGAAATAAATGGGTAGAGGAGCAAGGGTTGAATTTTTGAAGTCAGAGAGGTATTGTTCATACATCACTTCGGCTTCTTTGTGTTTCCCATTTAAAAACAAGGAATCTACTTTTCGTAAGTTTACCTGAGCCGATGCACTAAACCCAAACAAAAGACCAACGACGACCAAGAAATAAGTTCGTACGTCTATAGGAATCAATATATTATGAAATCCCTTCAACTGAAATTTGATTAGTTGTTTAGTTTAACAAATCCACCATCAATCAAATAATCACACCCTGTAATAAATCCAGCTTCATCCGAACAAAGATACAAGGCTAAACCTGCGATTTCTTCTGGTTTGGCCATTCTACCAATTGGTTGTGATTTTGAAAGCTTTTCAAACATTTCACTTTCTTTGCCTGGGTAGTTTTTGGCAATAAACCCGTCGACAAATGGCGTGTGTACGCGGGCGGGCGAGAGGCAATTACAACGAATATTATCGTGTAGGTAATCCTTGGCCACAGAAAGCGTCATTGCTATCACGGCTCCTTTGCTGGTAGAATAAGCAAAACGGTCGGGAATACCCACAGTACCTGCAATGGAAGCCGTATTTAAAATTACCCCTCCACCTTTACTTTGAAAATGAGGAATGATGGCAAATAGACAATTATACATCCCTTTTACGTTTACGTTCATAACACGCTCAAAGTCGCTTTCATTGGTGGTATGGGCTTTGCCAACGTGAGCTACGCCTGCATTGTTGACTAATATATCAATCGGGTGTTGGGCGATAATGGCGGTAATTGTTTCAACCACTTCTGATTGTTTTGAAACGTCAACGGCATGTGCTTGCGCTTGAAACCCTTGTTGAACGAGTTCGCTGGCGACTGATTCGGCTTGGGTTTGATTGAGTTCGAGTATGTGGACAAAAGCCCCTTGTTTGGCAAACAATTGGCTGATAGCAAGTCCAATTCCGCTTGCTCCACCTGTGACGATGGCGACTTTATTGGTGAGTGTGAACATGAATTTAGGAATGCGTCTTTAAAAAATAAAATATTCAGATGGGCAAAAATACCTTGATTTTACTGAAAAGACGTATATTTTAGATGCAATTTTAAAGAGAGACCAAAGGAAAATTCGCTCAATCTTTCTTTTGATTGAACCCGTATATGTATTGAAAGTAGTAACACACCAAATTAAGGGCTTGACCCACAGATAGTAAAAGTATGAAAAATCATCTAAAAATGACGTGGAAACGCTTTTGCCAGCACTGGGCAGTTGTAGGAATAGTACTGAGTATCGTGAGTTGTCAAAGCGATACACTAACTCCTTTCATTGATGAAGAAATAACTACTTATAAAGACCAATACGATCAATCGTATGGTACTGACCCGCTCCAACGATTTGATATTCATTATCCTACAACGGTATCAGGAAAACCTTCCGAAGTGTTGATTTTGATGCATGGTGGGTCGTGGTCAGGGGGAGATAAGTCATTTCTAGCTCCCAGCGTTGCCCAACTTAAGAAGAGTAATAAAAACCTGACTATCGTCAACACTAACTATCGTTTGACCAGTAAAACGGGGGTAAAGATTGGGCAACAGCTGGAGGATATTCAACAACTTATCGGGTTTTTGAAGCAAAAAGCAGCTATCTACAACATAAATGAGTCCGCTTTTGTGATTGGTGGAGTGAGTGCAGGAGGTCATTTGGCGCTTCAATATAGCTATACCCACCCGACAGAAGGAGTAAAGGCGGTGGTGGGTATTGTAGCGCCGACCGACCTTACTTCTCAAGCGTTACGTGAGGCAGGGCTAGAAACGTCGATTGTGCAGCTTATTGGTAAATCATACAAAGAATCGCCCAATGACTTTTGGAATGCTAGTCCACTGAATACAATGACACCAATCGCGCCTAGAACGATACTTTTTTACGGAGGACAGGACAAAGTTATTACGCCAGAACAACGTACGCTAACGGAGGCTAAGCTAACGCTCTATGGCATCAAGCATCAAGTGTATTTTTATCCCGAACAAACGCACGATTTTTCGGCGGAATTACTAGCCGATAAATTGATTGATATTTTTCGGGGAAGGTATTGATCTTTATTTAATTACGGCTAATGTCCCTTTGATGGTTTGGTTACTGAATTTAATTCCATAATAATACTGACCTGCAGGGACTCCTTCGCCACACCACTTGAACTTGGTATCGGGGGACGTGAAAATCAGTTTACCCCAACGGTTGAAAATTTCTACCTTTTCAAACTGAGGGCCGCACGCGATACTTGAAATACCATCGACGAAGAAGCAGTCATTTTTGCCGTCGCCGTTGGGAGTAATTACGTTCGGGATATTTTGTTCGACGTTGGTTGCCGTGGGGAGATTGCCCAGCCGCATTCGCACGGCAAGCGTATCTGTTCGATTAGGATTGCAGCTGTTGTCTTCGGTGATAAAGTTTACGACCACTTCTTTCCCTGCCATCTGTGCAAAATCAGCACAAGTTGGTTTCCACTCAAATTTGGAAGTAAGGCGAGGATTACCCGTTTTGTCATCAAACTTCATTTGGTATTGAGAAAGCGTAAACCCTTTTCCTTGAGCGTAAAGTTTTAACTGGTCGGTTTTGTCGAGGTCATCACTATAAACATCAAAACTAATCGTACCGCCGCCGTCTATACTAGGAGGAGCAACGTCAAGAATGGCAGTGGACATCAAGCTTGTCGAAACTTTGGGCTTGTTGTTGGGGAGAGCTGCTGCTTGTAATCGAACCGTTACCGTGTCTTTGACTTGTCGATTACAGGCGACGTCAGTTACAATAAAATCGACAATGTATTCTTGGCCCAATGCACTACAAGGCGGCGACCACGTAAAAGGTTGTGTCACAGTGCCTTTGCCTGTTGCGTTGTTGAATGTCATTCCTACTTGGTTGAGTTGAAAACCACGACCTCTAGCCTCTAAAACGAGGTCATCATTGTCTTTATCAACCCCTGTGACTTTAAAGTTCAGGGTTGTCCCTTGTTGAATCGAAGCTCGGTTATTGGTAAGGTCAGTTGTCACATCAGGGTTGTTATTGAGCGCACCTTCTATAAATACCCGTATTCGGAGGGTATCAATGAGTGGCTGAGGACAGCCATCGTCGGCCACTATGACATCGACAATTACAGGTTGGTTGTTGCGGCTTTCCACACATTTTTCAAAGCAAATCTGGGCTTTAAGAGTATCTGCCGAACTTTTGGTGATGTAAGTTAAAGGATTTGCCGTCACACTAGCATCGTCGAAGTTTATCCCAATGGTTTTTATGCTCAATCGCTGATTAATATCGCGGTCGGTAATAAGCACTTCTAAACATTTTGTTTGGTCTCGCTTGATGAGCAAGGTCTGCCCTTCTTTGTAGAACGTCGATTTGCCAGGCTCTCGGTACAGGGCAACGGGAGCAAAATTTTGAGGACAATCAACGACTTTGAATTGAAACTCACGCCTGACGGCCCCAATACGAACCCCTTTTCGGTATTCTTCAACCAACACTGCAAAAACATACAAGCCTGCCTTGTCAGTTGTTACGTTGAGCAATCCTGTTCGACGATTGATATGTAAAGGCACAGGACCTGGAATCATGGCTTGGTCAGTGATGCCAGCTGCCCATGTAACTTCAGGATAGGCACTACTGCCGCGAGGAATTGGCTCGGGGTTACCAGTGGTAGCAAAACCCGCCCATGGACGAGTAAGTGAATAGACAAGGCTATCGCCATCGGGGTCTTTGCCACTGAAATCAAACGTGAAAGGACGGTTTAAGCAAATATAATCTCCTTTGAGTTCATCAAATCGGGGAGACGAGTTGGTATACGGTTGGTTATTTTGCACAAGGGCAGGGAATTCAGTATAAAAAGTTTCGCCAGTGCTCGCTGGATTGGTAATGTTGGTAATGATTCCGTTTCGACAACAACGCTCCCAAACAATGTAATACCCTTTAGGGTCTCCGAAGTTTTGGGTGTTGATAATGATTTCACTCGAATACCGTATAAACAACGTTCGCAAATCGGTGTTCAAGGCGCCACAGGTAGGGTTGGTGTAGCTTATGAGTCGGCGACTCGTTTGCGGAAGTTCAATACTCCCCATGTTGGTATTGTCTGATTTTCGAAAGAAATAGAGGGTAACCGTTTGTGTTTCAGCGGCTGGTCGACCGTTGGCTTGGTCAAAGTAAAAATTTAGCCCAACGTAAAAGCGATTCGCCGCTCGGTTGACTGGATAGAACTCAATTTCGCCTCCCACGATATGCGAAGCCTGCGAAAGGCTTGGCACGAGCATCAAAATCCACAATGTGCGAAGTAGAATTTTTTTCATTTGGTTTTAGGGCTAAACTTCTCGTTGTACTTTTGTCGTTGTACTTAATTAAAGTGTTTAATCTATTATGTAAATACGCAAGAAACTTCTTTTGCGTTGCTAAACCAAAACGATAATAAATTTCGCCCAAGAGCCTTGTTGCTTGTATAACATGAAGGTGTTATTTGATAAAAAGGCAATTTTGCGAGAACGATTGTTTCAAAATGAAAAATTACAAAAAAAATAGACAAGTTGTAGAAAATCTACTCATTGAGGATTTTGCTGCCGAAGGTAAATGTATCGCAAAATTTAACGGAGCGGTTGTTTTTATTGAAGGAAGTGCTGCTCCAGGCGATGTGGTTGATGTAGAGATTTTAGCGTTTAAGAAAAAGAAGTTTTATGAAGCGCGGGTCATTGATACTCATTCGTTGTCAGATAAACGAGCTACGCCATTTTGTAGCTACTTCGGCACGTGTGGTGGATGTAAGTGGCAACATATTAAGTATGAAGAACAACTTCAGTTTAAGTGGCAGCAAGTAAACGACCATTTGCACCGCATAGCGAAGGTAGATTTGCCAACCATTGAACCTATTGTTCCGTCGAAAGAAACAACGTTTTATCGTAACAAATTGGAGTTTACTTTCTCGAACTTTAGATGGTTTACCCAAGATGAAATGGGGGATGGGACGGAACTAGACCGAGATGCATTAGGGTTTCACATTCCGAAGCGTTTTGACCGAATTTTGGACATTGAAAAATGTTATCTTCAGCCAGACCCTTCTAATGAGATTAGAAATGAGTTGAAGGCTTTTGCTAAATCGAAAGGTTTTCGGTTTTATGACCAGAAAAATAACGTCGGTTTTGTCCGTAATGTAATTCTTCGTACGGCAAATACGGGCGACGTCATGGTCATTGTTCAGTTTGCAGAGCCTAATATGGAGGATATCGAAGCAACGATGGAGTTTTTGAAAGGACGTTTTCCTCAAATAACTTCCCTTCAGTACATCATCAATACCAAAGGAAATGATTCGTACTACGACCAAACGGCTATTTTGTACGGGGGCAAGTCGTATATCGAAGAGCGAATGGAAAATTTGACGTTTCGGGTAGGGCCTAAGTCGTTTTATCAAACCAACTCCGACCAAGCTTACGAATTGTATAAAGTGGCTCGTGAATTTGCGCAATTGACGGGAAATGAGCATGTGTATGATTTGTACACAGGCACGGGTACGATTGCTAATTTTGTGGCGCACCAAGCAAAATCGGTCGTGGGAGTGGAATACGTGGCAGAGGCCATTGAAGATGCCAAAATCAACGCACAAATCAACGGTATTACGAACGCACGGTTTTATGCTGGTGACATGAAAAATGTCCTAAACGAAGAGTTTATTCAAGCAAATGGCCACCCCGATGTGGTCATTACAGATCCACCGCGCGCAGGTATGGACGAACCTGTGGTTCGTACTTTATTGAGAATGGAGCCGACCAAAATTGTGTACGTAAGCTGTAACTCAGCCACTCAAGCCCGCGACATTGCGTGGTTGGACGAAAAATACGCCGTCACAAAAGTTCGCCCCGTCGATATGTTTCCGCATACGCATCATGTGGAGAACGTGGTGTTGCTGGAGAAGAAATAAATTTGGACTGTCGTCGCTCGGTAAGTCTGAGCGACGACACCTAAAGTAAATGATAGTACAAACCTAACCACTTTACATAGATTTTTAGGTAGAAATATTGGGGCAAGGGTCTTCTATTTTAAAATAAAAAAATAGAAGGCTATGAAACTAAAAATCAGCCTGTGGATTTCAACACTCTTCTTCTATTCTCTCGACGCTTTGGCCCAAAAACCTTGGCAGGCAATTACGACAGTCGAGGATGTCTGTGAACAATACCCCAAGCCAATCCAACAACTACTAAGTCAGCTCAATTTAGATCAAAAGGGACTGGAGCAGACAAAAAATGCCTATCAAAAAGGAGATAGGGTGGAGGCTTGTAAACAATTGTTGCTGTATTATCAAACCAATCGAAAAGTAGCCTTTCTGCGACAGATACCACCTATACCAACTACAAAAACGGTGGCGAGCGCTGATACCCTCTTGAATGATGTGTTTGTGGTTCAAAGTGTGAGAGGAAAAGTGCCGTATGGTAAAGATGGTCATCGTGATTGGTATTATAAAGGCCCCAACAATGACCGTGAATGGGCTTGGTTGTCCAATCGTCACAGTCAGTTGTTGAGTGTATTCAATGCGTATTTGGAAACAGGAAATCCCAAATATGTCCAGTACATAGATGGTTTCTTGCGGGACTTTATCATCAAAAGTATGCCTTATCCCTCCCAAAAAGGTACAGAGTCGATATGGCGAGGGTTGGAAGTGGCGGCGCGAGCTAAGGCTTGGTCGATTATCTTTTATGGTCTTATATCAAACGAACATTTTTCGCCAGCTACCCAACTATTGGTATTGAGTAGTTTACCCGATCACGCGCATTACAACCGTAATTTTCATGGAGGTAACAACTGGCTGACCATGGAAATCTCCGCTTTGGCCACCATTGCTACGAATTTTTCCGAGTTTAAGTCTTCCAATGAATGGTTGGACTACTCCATTGCTACCATGGTCGAAAGCATGAAAGGACAAGTGTATCCAGATGGAGCACAAACGGAGCTAACGTCTCATTATCATTAATGTGGCGCTGGATAATTTTGTGCTTTTTAAGACAATATGCGACCGAGCCAATAAACCACTTCCTAACTTTTATAACCAGACCATTGAAAACATGTACAATTATATTGCTCACGCGATTCGGCCTGATGGTTTTCGGATTTTAAATAACGATGGCGACCAAGGAAGTGACAGAGCAATCGTGTTGGAGGCAGCCAAAAAGTTTAATAAAAGCGATTGGGAGTATATAGCTTCCAATGGAAAAACGGGATCGAAACCGGTGGATGGCCCTTCCTGTTTTTTTCCTTGGGCGGGGCAACTTGTTTCGAGGAGCGGCTATGACACTCAGGCGCACTGGTCGTTTTTTGATATTGGACCTTGGGGGAGCGGCCACCAACATAACGACAAACTGCACCTATCAATTTCGGCCTATGGACGCGATTTGTTGGTGGATGCGGGGCGGTTTGCGTACACGGGAGAAACGGCCGATAAATTCCGATCCTACGCCAAAGGTAGCGAAGGACATAACCTTTTGTTGATAGATGGGCACGGTCAAAAACCAGGTCCAACGCATGCCCAAAGCCCACTTGATGAGACCAATGTTAAACTACAAAAAGACTTTGATTACGCGACCAATTCCATGAGTGATTTTATTGGGGTAGAAGGTAAGGCCGAACATCAAAGAGCACTTTTTTACGTAAGAGGAGAGTTTTGGGTGGTAGTGGATCGCATCAAAACGGAGAAACCAAGACAAATTGAGGTGCTCTGGCATTGGCATCCATCGTGTAAAGTGGTGGAAGATAACGCAACGGTAAAAACCCAAAATCAGTCAGGGAACTTAGCCATTATCCCAGTGAGTACCCAAACGTTTGACATAGTTTTTGTGAAAGGTCAAGAAAAACCGACAGTGCAGGGATGGTATAGCCCTGAGTACAATTTGTACGAACCAAATACCATGAGCAAGTACAGTACAACCATCCAAGGTAACGATACGTTTGTTTGGTTATTACTTCCTTCTGAAAAAGCAACGCCAATGGTCAATGCCAAGATTTTAAGCCAAAACGAAGCTGAAATTAGTCTTGAAGTGAAAATGAAGGGTAAAAGTTGGCAGTTGACAATTCCGTATTCAGATAGTGCGACTGCCGAAATAAAAAACCAATAAGGCTTCAAATCTAGATAAACCTATAAGGTTTTTCAAACCTTATAGGTTTGAAAGTAAGCTATTTATACGTTAACCAAGCGGTAGCTTCGCAGTTTTTGTTGGCTGAAAAACGAACCCAACGCGCTTGAAAGCCTTCTGGAAAAGTAAAGTTAAAGATTTCACCAGTTTTAACGGTTATTGTTTTGTACGTCATCCAAGGGCCATGACCAATTGGTTCTACCTCCATCGTAAAGGTGACGACCTCGCTATTTTTGTGTGAGAGCTGAAGGCTTTTTTTGTCATAGAAACCAATCAAATAAGGGTCAGAAGGGGTGTTGGCCACCACTTGGCTGTTTTTCCAGGGGCCCCCTTGTCCCGTGGGTTTACCCAACTTCCAAAGGTCGTCGATAGTTCCTGCCCATACTTTAGCTTTGCCGTCGGTGGAAGCAATAATGTGGTTGCTGTTGGGAGTTTTGGCATCTAAACCTGTCATTACAAACAATCCTCGATAGGAGGCATAATCGTGAATTGTCAATGAATGAGAAGCTACAGGGCGAATCTTGGCAAAGCCGTCGGCATTTTCGGCGGGTAGTTCATAAAAAGTGCCGTGAATATTCATCAAGTCGCGCTCGGTCGCCACTTCCCGACAAATTCGTAAAGAAACATTGCTAGTTTTAGCCGTAAATGACTCATTTCCTTTGGGTAAGCGCCAGCGGCGTCCTGCATCATCTACTACGACTACCGATGCTTCGTCCACACTGACCACGTCTTTGGGAATGGCAAATTCTTTACGGATAAACTGCGCGGTGGCAGCGTCATCTTTACGGACGAGATTGAGGGCGCTATCGAGTTCATAATAACCGACTTCGCTAAATTGTCCGTTTACAAAATCTCCCGCTAAAATCCCCAGCTGACGGCGATTTTTGCCTAAGCCATACAAAAGCCCCGCTTTATAATTGTTGCTATTGATGTTGCTCAATCCGTCAAATGATTTGTCTTTGGCAACGGTAAAACGACTTTCGTCTGTGTAGTTGAAGTTGACCGTAGCAGTGGTGTTTTTATTGGTTTTTACCCGAATCCATTCTCCCGTATCGGAAGAAGCAAAAGAAACTGAGGCTGATTGACCCGCTTTTACAGTAGCTAATCTTAACGATTTCCAGTTTCCTTTGCCGTTGGTGTCAATCTCAAACGTGAAGGTCACGTCTTCGTTACCCGCATTTTTTACCCACGCTATGCGCTGTTTCCAACCCGCAAACAAAAATGGGTCAGAAGCTACGTTTGCTTCTACTTTATCGTTGAGCCAAATCGCTCCTTGGGCCGTATTGGGGCCTAACTCGTCGGGCTTACTGAGGGAAGTAAACCATAAATTAGAGTTCGACTGTCCTGGGCCTTCGATGTTTCCTTTGGCTTTTCGTTTGTTCAAAAACTCTTTTTGAGCAGAATCATCGCAGCCAAATACGAGGCCATTTTGCCAACGGGTAAAGTCGCCAATGACTTTCAAATAAGACGAACGGGGACGAATACCAGCAGTATTTTTAGAGGAAAAAGTGCGAGGAAAACGCCAAAATAGTCCGTGCATGGTCATTAAGTAGTCGGACATTTGTGGAGTACCAATGTCCCTAATGCGTGGCCACTCGGTGTTCCAACCATGCGCGCCGTCGTAGCTGTGACTGGCTTTGGGTAGGCGAAAAAACGACCATTTGCCACTATCCCTAACCCCCAATAGTACTGATTTATGGTCCCAACCCGTAGCCCAAATCGGGTCGGTTTCGGGGTTTTTGTTGCCATAAATTCCGCCAGGACCTGTTACTTCTACAAATTGGTTTCGGCGAACCACTTTCCAATCTTTGCCGTTCCATTCGGCCAACACACCCGCTTCAATGTCAAACTGCTTTAGTGCTTGTGGCCCAGGCTCACCGTTGTTGGAATATACCATGACGCCTTGCCCTGAATACAATCCTTTTCCGTGTGCTCCAGGTAGCAATGTACCGTTGTGGTTGTTGGCTACATCGTTGTCTTTTTTGTCTTTGACGTTGCCATCTTGGTATAGACGTTTTGATTCCAGCGTTTTGACATCTACTTCATAAAACCCTTCCTCCATAGTTCCGTAATATATTTTGGATTCGGGAGAAAAAAGATGGCGTGCATTGCCCGTATGGCGACCAGGCATTTGGGTGTAAGGAATCGTCCGAACGTTTCCATTGCCGCTAATGGCGTAGGGGCCAATAAATAGTTGATTGCTTTCGGTATGAATCATTCGGTTGGCGGGCGTGCCACCGATGCTTTCTGAGCGAATGGCTTTGTGTAAATCTGGGGTGATTTCGTAGAGTTTATCTGATGATCCAAAGGGCAAATGCGGGCCGTAAGTGATGACCCAAAGTTTCCCTGCCCAAGGCACAACGGCCCCCGTACCGCATTCCCCTTCGTTGTTATAATAAGCTAAGTGAGGGTAGATGCCACTGATGTTTCGGTAATTTGATTTTGGCTGGGCATGAGTAGCCTGTATGGATAGGAGTAAACTCGTAATAACACTCATTATAGCCCCTTTTATAGTTGTTTTGTGCATAATAACCGTGGAATGTGTTAATAATAACTAAAGATGAAACGAAGAAATCAATAGCCTTCGTTTTGCTTCATGTTTGGATTAATTTGTATTTCGGCCGTCGGTATTGGCCATAAATATTGGCGGTCGTTCCAAGTGGTAGGGACTAAGTTTTTGATAAGCCCTGTTTTTTCCATGGCGCTAAAATCAGGCGTACCATCTTCGTCAATAGTAGGGGTGCCAGGAAAAAACCAAAGGTTTTTATCAATCACTTTGGAGCGCAAATCTACGGGGTCAAGCATACCGTAAATGGGGCGATTCAGTACTTTGCCCGCCATCCGCCAGCGTACGATATCCATATAGCGAAGCCCTTCAAAGGCTAATTCCATGCGTCGTTCCATACGTAGTTCGCGGCGCAATTCGGCTTGGTTAGTGGTGGATATAGCAGGATAAGCTGCGGTGGCGGTAAGTGCTACTTTATAGGCTCTTGCCCGCACAGAGTTAATGGCATCTAGCACCGATTTGTCAATTTGATTTTGTTCAATTTTCGCTTCGGCATACATTAACAGTACATCGGCATAGCGAACAATAATTTGTTCGGGTTCAATCAAACGACCATTGAGCAGCCAAGAATCATCAACACCCTTTTTCCAAACTAACCCATTGAAAGACGCAAATTGTGCATTCGCTCGATTGTCGTTGTTAGTAACTTTCGTATTGGTACTTAAGCGAGTGACCTGAAGGGAGTTGGGGTGCGGGTCATAGATAAAACCCAGATGAGGCTGACCAAACTCAACAATAGTGGCAGTACAACGTGGGTCACGATTTTTAAAGGGATTCCGTGGATCATAGAGAGGCGATTTGTCGATGGTTTTTCCGTCCGTACAGAGATAGGAACAAAACAAATCCCAGCTAGGATTGGCAGCGGCAAATCCTCCAGAGTTGCGACTGATAATATCCGAGGTTGGCCCCGTAGTTACTTTTAATTCTATTGAACGAGGGACAGAAAAAATGACTTCTTTCGAGTTTTTAGTACTTTGTAAAAACAAATTGGCATAGTCAGTATGCAGTACATACTGGTTTAAATCAATACATGCTTTAGCGGCATCAGCTGCTACTTTATAGTCTTTTTCGTAAAGAGCAAAACGAGCCTTTAGTGCCATTGCAACACCTTTTGAGGCACGTTTGACTGCCGAGGTTGCATAGCTAGTAGGCAAATTGGCAATGGCGAAATCAAAATCATCGTAGATTTTTGTGATGACCGTTTTTTTCTCAGTACGGCCTTTTGAATACGCATCTTCGATGCTGATGACGTCGTCGCTGTACACCACATCACCAAATTTATTCACTAATTTGGCATACTGAGCAGCACGGTGTAAGCGAGCTTCCGCTAGGTACACATCCAATTTTACTTGACTTACTTTCGCCTTTGTTTCGGCGCTATTTAAAGCAGCAATCGCTCGATTAGCACGAGCAATGGCCTTGTAAGAGTTGCGCCAAAGTGTGGTTGAGAACGCCCACTGACTCGTCACTGTACCCGATTTGATAGGGGTGAGCGTTTGACGATAAAAACCATCGTCTGAAAGGTAATTGACGCCAGTACCATCTTCATCCCACTGCCAAAAATCAATCCGATAAAGGTCATTGAGGGCTAATTGGATTTCGGTTTCGTTGGAATACCATTTTTCGGCCGAAGGTTCCGCAAGCGGGTAAAGGTCAAGAGAGTTTTGGCAGGAAGCTAACAATAGTAAGCTGAGAGCTGCGATGTATATATTTTTTTTCATTGTAAATCAAAAGGTTACATTAAAAGCCAATCGTAAATCCCCCCATTATGGTTGTTACTATTCCGATGCCCTCAGGATCCCAGCCTTTAGGATATTTGTTGAAGGTAAATACGTCAGTTGCATTGAGGTACACACGAATGTTGTTGGACAGAATCTTGCGCGAAACCCGTTGTGGAATGGTGTAGCCTAGGGTAATATTTTTTAGACGGAAATATCCCCCATTAAACAACCAAAAATCAGACATGGCTCGGTTTAAGCCCTTGTTGGTTTCGGTAAATCTGGGGTATTTTGCCGCCAAATTCTGTTCAGAAGTATTGTTGACACTCCAAGTATTCCCATCCAAATACACAGGAAATACGCCCCAGTTTTCGGCGTTGTAGTCGGTGTAAGGCAGTAGTGAAGTGCTTTGATAACCAATGCCTTGAAACGTAACTCCCAGATCAAACCCGTTGTAGTCCAATTTAAGATTGCCACCATACATCCACTCAGGCTGAGAATTGCCTAACAAAACGCGGTCATACTCAGGGGAGATTTTGCCGTCAGGAACACCATTTGGGCCGCTAATGTCGGTATATTTCATATCACCTACTTTTACGCTAGCGTTGATTTTGGGAGAATTATTAACGTCTTCTTGGGTTTGGTAAATTCCTTCCGAACGGTATCCGTACCATTCATCAAAGTTACTGCCTGCTTTTCTGATGCGGTCACCGATAAATTCGGTTCCTCCCAAATCACCCATTACCGATTTAAACTGTGATAAGTTGAAAGACGCCGAATAACGCAGTGGGCCGATGTTGTCGGTCCAGCCCAAATCCAAATCAATGCCTTTGGTCGTCATGATGCCCGTATTTTGATTGGGGTTTTCAAAGCCTACGAAAATCGGAATCTGTAATGCCAACAACATGTCTTTGGTCTGTTTGTAATAGACATCCGTTGTGAGCCGTAAGCGATTTTTTAGGAAATAGGCATCTAACCCTACGTCGGTAGAAGTCGTCTTTTCCCAAGAAATATCTTTGATTGCATATTGAACTTGTGCCGCGGTTTGTTGGGCTACGGCAACGTTGTTTTGGTAAAACAAAGCATTGCTAAAGCTCATGATACCTACGGAAGGATAATTCCCAATCCGCTCGTTGCCAAGATTTCCCCATGAAGCACGAAGTTTTAGAAACGAAATGACATTTTGTTGTTTAAAAAAGTCTTCTTCGCTCATGACCCAACCTGCCGAAACCGAAGGAAACGTTCCCCAGCGGTAGTTGGTGTTGAAGCGAGACGAGCCGTCGCGGCGTATGTTTGCTTGAATCAAATACTTATCTTTAAAACTATACGTCAATCGACCAAAATAGGAGCGGTAGGCGGTTTCGAAAGCAGATCCGAAGTTATCTCTAAGTGCAGCAGGGCCTTGATTCAAGTATGGGTAAGTATCAAACAGGTATTGGTCACGGGAAGCACCCATCGACTCACCTTTGAAATAGTAGTTTTCGTAACCAACCAAAGCTGTAAAGTCGTGATTGCCAATTGTTTTAAGATAATTACCCAAAAACTGTGTTGTAATGCTGTAATTCGTAGTTCGATTTTCGTCCAAACGAGTTGTGATACCACCTCCAATCAGCGATACAATGTACTGATTGGGGTCGTTGGCGGCATAAACATCTACTTGGCGATTAAAACGCTTTTGCACATTAAAATCAAAAATTGGAGCAATAATGCCCGACAATTTTAGCCCTTCAATGGGTTTTAAATCAAGGGCTAATCGGCCACCCACCTGATTGTAATTATTGCGGTCGGTGCCTCCATATTTGATTTTGGCATACACATTTTCGCCTGCCTTACCGTCGGCAATTCGCCCATCTGCCCAAACGGCTGGGTATATAGGCGAGGAAATTCGGGTCCGATACAATGGATCACTAGCGGTAGGGTCAAGGGTATTGGTTCTTTTGAAGTTAAAATCGACGGTTCCACCAATAAGTTTATTGATAGTGAAATCGTTGTTGGAGCGAACAAAAATCCGATTGTAGTTTTTATTATCATAAAAGCCACCCACTTTCTCAAAACGGACCGAGGCAGTCGATTTTACAAATTTTGAACCACCAACCATACTAATACTATGTGCTTCTCTTGGAGCGGTTTTGTTCAACGTCAATGCCATCCAATCCGTGTCGGGATATTTGTCAGGGTCAGAGAGGTGTTTTTGATTATAGTTGGTTAGTAAATCTTGGCTAAACGTAGGGAAACGGTTGGCTCCGTTGCCAGCGTCGTTCCAACGAAGCTCGTTGACAAGCTCCATGTAGCGTTGAGCGCGCATATAGTCAGGCAATTGCGTGGGTTTATCAAAGCCGTTTTCGTAGCTATACTGGATAGAGGCTTGGTCAGTTTTGGCTCTTTTGGTAGTGATCAAAATCACCCCAGCGGCCGCGCGTGAGCCATAAATGGAGGCCGAAGCGGCATCTTTCAACACGGTAAGGTTTTCAATATCGTTAGGATTGACTTGATTGACATCGCTAACTGGAACCCCATCTACGACTACTAAAGGGTCAGAACTTCCGATGGTCGTAATCCCGCGAATCCGTATTGTTGCTCCTCCCATCGCGCCATTGGCACCATTGCGCGTCACCATTACCCCCGACATTGTTCCTTGAAGCGCTTGTGCTACTTGAGTTTCTTTACGCTCTTTAAACATCTCAGCATTGATGGTAGACACGGCTCCCGTCAAATCTTTTTTCTTCTGAACGCCGTAGCCTACTACAATCACTTCTTCCAAGGATTTGGTGTCAGGTTTTAGCGAAATCGACAACGAAGATTGATTACTAATACTAACTTCTTGACTTAAATAGCCCACAAATGAAAAAACAAGGATGATGTTGTCATCAGGAATTGCCAGACGAAAATTCCCATTGGCATCGGTGTTGGTACCACGTTGAGTGCCTTTTACTAAAATGCTTACCCCAGGAAGCCCCATACCTTTTTCGTCGGAGACAGTTCCAGTAATAGTTCTCTCGACATTGCGGAACAACTCAAGGCTTGTGCCTTCGCCGTTTGGGAATAAGTCTTTCTCGTTTTTTAACCTTTTTAGTAAAATTCGATTCTCAATTACTTCGTAGGTCACTTCGATGGGTTTCAAAATCTGATCTAAAACAGTTGATAAACGGCGATTGTTAAGACTGACAGTAAGGCGTTGTGTAGACTTGATTTTGGTGCTGTACACAAACTTTACGTTTGCTTGCTGCTCAATGTCTCTTAGGATTCGACTTAACTCTAGCTGTTCTCCCGAAACAGTAATGGTACGATTGAGTACTTCTTGAGCACGTGTGTCGTGCGCGATTGCCATACCACTGCAAAGCACGATGAGCAGCAATTGTGATAGGGTAATTTTCATGAGATTCCACCAGATTTTGGGAATTGGTAAGGGTTTTTGCATACATTTACTTGTTTTTTAATTGGAAAAATTAGGAAACATCACTCTCCCACAGATTGGCGTTTGTAGAGAGTTTACTCGTTGGCCGAAAATGTTCGCTGCATTTTCGGCCACTTTTTTGGTACTGCTTTTAGTTAACAGCCTTCTCCATAAATGAAGACAACGGTGCCACGTTTTTCGTAAGTAGCATCTATTGATTTACAGATGAGCTCCAATTGGGTAAACATAGAAAGACCGTCTAAATCGGCGGTGATTCGGCAATCCTTGGCGTTGGGATTGGAAATTACAAACTCGATTCCGTATTGGAGCGACAGTTGTTCTAGTACTTTTTCAAGGGAAGCGTCCTTAAATATAAAACTGAATTCGGGGTTGACAGTGGGCAACAAAATGGGCTTTTCGACGATGCCTGGCATCATGTTTTTGGAAGCAATGTCGTAGATAACTCGCTGGTTAGGAGTGAGAATAACGCCGTTTCGTTCCGATTTGTGGTTTGTTTTTTCGGCATAAACCGATACCTTCCCCGTCGCAACGACTACCTCAATCGTGTTGTTTTTTTCGTGTTGTTTAATAGAAAAACTCGTTCCTAATACCTCCGTAATGAGCTCGCCTGAATGCACAACAAAGGGCTTGGCGGTATTGCGCTTAACGTTAAAAAATGCCTCTCCTTTGAGGTATACAATGCGTTTGGCTTGATTGAAGTTTTTATCGTACACAATACTGCTATTTTGTTTCAGGCGTACGATTGTTCCGTCTTCCAATCGCACTTCTTGCTCGCTGTTCGTCGTATTTCTAACTTCAATGCCCGTTTGTTCATTTGGTTTTAGGCTTGTAATCAAGGGGATAGCAGCCGTGGAAATAGACTCCTGATTCACCAAAAACCAACCGATTAGAAGTGATGCTGCAAGGCCCGAAACCCACGCCCAGCGTATCAGTAGAGGTTTTTTGCTTGGCTGAATGTGTGCTTGTAATTGTTGCCAAATTTTTTTCTCTACTTCTTTCTTTTGGGTGGGAGAAAGGTGTTCGGGCAGGGGCTTGGTTTGACTCCTGTGCCAATTTAATAGAAATTGCTCTTCCTCAGGAGTGGTGGTTCCTTCCAAGTAGCGCTTTGATAAATCATTGAATTCTTGCTGCTTCATTAGTATAGGCGTGTTTATAGTCTTAATTGTCAGAATGAAAGGGTTTTAAGTTTTCCTTGAGGAATTTCAGCGACTTCGTAATGTGGTATTCCACAGCTTTTTCGCTGAGTTGAAGACTTGACGCAATGTCACGGACGGGCTGATTTTCAAAACGACTTCGCCTGAAAATCTCGGCACTTTTCTCGGGTAGAAGACTTAAAACCTTTTCGACGGCTTGAGTCAATTCGCTAAAATTGACAATTTCATCGGTATCATAATACTGGTGAATCTCCTGAAAAATGAGGTACTCTTGGTACTTTCGGTAGCTGATTTGCGACTTGATGTAATCGTACACTTGGTTTTTAATGGCAATGGTCAAGTACAAATCCAAATGCCGAATGATTACTTCGGCACGCCTGTTCCAAACGGTCAGAAATACTTCCTGAACCAACTCTTCGGCCTCTTCCCGAACCCCCGTTTGGTGATAAGCAATACTATACAGTTTGTACCAGTAGCGTCGATAGATTTCTTCGAAAGCAGAAATTTGTCCTTCTCTGAGAAACTCTACCAAGCGTTCGTCCTCCCATTGTTTCATGTGTTGTCTAGTGTGATTTACCCGTACAGTAGAACAAGTCCTAAAAATCCCTAAATAGTTTTGAAAAATATTTGAATAATCTTGTTAATACATTGTTCGCTACGTTTTTTAAGTTTTACCCGCGGATTGTCGCAGATTAAGAATCGCAGATATTCGCCGAAGAGACTAGCTTCGTTGAGTCATTTATTAGCGAAAATCCGCGTTTGTAGTGCTGAGCGGGGTTCTGCGAGTAAAAAAATATTTACTTAACACTGTATTAATAGCTTTTTTGGGCCTAAAAAACAATAAAAAAGGAGGCTACGTCATGTATACCTCCTTTGAAAAGTGAGCTAATGTTGAATTGCTCGTATGTTTTTTATGCAATTTTTATTGATAAACGCGCACAAAATCCACTTCCATCGAAGCAGGGAAAACGCTTTCATCAACCCCTTTGGCGCCACCCCAATTGCCACCAACGGCTAAGTTGAGCAACAAATAGTGGGGCTTGTCAAAAGGCCATTCGTTGACCGTTTTGTGTTCGTTGGGAATGCTCAAATAAACAACGCCGTCCAATAAGAAATCCATCTTCTCGGGTGTCCAGTCCACGGCATACACGTGAAACTCAGTATAAGGATTTTTGATGAAAATTTTCTTCGATTTCTGCGTTCCTTTGACGTGGTTGTAGGATTGGGTATGAATCGTTCCGACGAGCGTATCGGGGTCATAACCAACGTGCTCCATGATGTCGATTTCGCCGCATTTGGGCCAGCCTACTTCTTTGATGTCTTTGCCAAGCATCCAAATGGCAGGCCAAGTCCCTCGTCCTTTGGGGAGTTTTGCCCGAATTTCAATCCTGCCGTAAGTCCATTCCCCTTTGTCGCGCGTCACCAAACGAGCAGAAGTGAATTTGCGATTTTCCATTGCCTGTGGACGGGCAGTAATGGTCAAAACACCTTTCCGAACGACGGCGTTGTTGGTGTCTTCTTTCGTATAATATTGCAGTTCGTTGTTTCCCCAGCCATTTCCGCCGATGTCGTAGCCCCATTTTTTTAAATCAGGCAACCCTGTGTAATTGAACTCATCGCCTCCTACCAACTTGCGTTTGGTTTTGGCAAAATAGGCATCACGTTGGAGCCCTTTTTCAGGCTCATCGGTCGTAAGGAAATCAATGTTTCTACCTAAAAAATAATCCATGAGCAAGGTATCGTTGACGGTCCAAGCATTGGTGACAATCCCCTCTTTTTTAGCTTCGTCCAGCCATTGTTCATCCCGTTGAAAAACACTGAAATGGTAGTCTGCACCGCCAATGTTATCGGCTTTTAGTTGAGCCGCAGAAATATTCCCGTTGAGGTATTGTAGCTTCGCGTCTTTGTCGAGTTCGCGTACTTTTTTCAAAATGTCATAATCAAAGCTGATATAGACAATCCACTTTTGGGCTTTCATTTTTCGCACCATTTGCACCACTTTTTCGGCCAAAAGCACCGCCCGCTCTTTACCAGCTGGCGACGGCTTGATTTCGGTGACGAGCATGGTTTTTTTCTGTTTTTTCCCTTCCTTCAAATATTCCTCCAGCGTAGGAAGTAGTTCGCCGTTTTTGAGGGGTTTTTTACGAAGTTCAGCAAAATCGGTTTGTTCGATGTCCATGCCTTCGTGGTGCGCGTCGTGGTTGATGACCAATACTTCATCTTTGGTCATTCGCACGTCAAACTCAGAACCTACGCAGCCCAAACGAACGGCTGCTTGTAAGGAAGCGATGGAGTTTTGAGGAACCCCCGTTTTTTTCCAAGCGCCACGGTGAGCCACGATTTTATTGTTGTGAAATGTTTGCGCGTGCACGGCAAGTTGCCCGATAAACAGCAGTATTGCCCAAAGAGGATAAACAACTTTCTGATTCATGATGAAAACGGAGGTAGAACGTACGTGTGTGCTAGTTAGTAATAAAGACAAAAGTTGGCGGATTCTTTTCGTTTGACCAATTTAAATCTGCTCTAAACAACGGTCGATTCTAACAAAAAGAGGAACAAGGAGTGGGGGAAAGGTGAAAGAGAAAGTCGAAGCTAGTGGGAAATTTTATTATATAATTTATTGACAATGAGTAGATTGTGTGAGGTGTATTTTGGTGTAAAACGAAAGCGATGGCGTTTGGCTCACCAATCGTTACAATTTTATACCATTGCCCCAAAAAAATTGAAAAACCATAAAGTAACATTTCGTTAACATAGCCTTTGTAATACCAAACGAAATTCCTTAATTGCCCTCAAAAAGAAAATTAAGCACAATTAACTAATGAAATTACCCATCAAAACCATTGATTTCTGCTGCTTAAAAGATTGTTTATCTTCCTAACAATTGGTGCTTATTGTTAGAAAATTTGGGTTAGCAGAGTTTTACAAACCTTACTTCCTTTGAAACCGACAGATCTTAAAAATCCTGAGTATTTCCACAAGGTGGTGGATTGCCAGTACGCTTGCCCTGCGCATACGCCTGTACCGGAGTACATACGGCTGATTGCTGCTGAGCGCTACACAGAGGCGTACATGGTCAACTGGGAATCTAACGTATTCCCTGGTGTGCTGGGTCGCACTTGCGACCGCCCGTGTGAACCTGCCTGCCGACGTGGGCGAGTTGAAGAAGAACCCGTTGCGATTTGCCGACTAAAACGCGTTGCTGCTGATAACAAAGGTGATGTGAAGTCGATGATGCCACAAGGGCCTTTTGCCTCTAATGGAAAACGTATTGCGTTGATTGGTGGCGGACCCGCTGCGCTCACGGTCGCTCGTGACTTAGCGCCGCTTGGGTATGAAATCGACCTCTATGACGACCAAGACCGTGGGGGAGGAATGATGCGTAGTCAAATTCCCTCGTTTCGCTTGCCCGAAAGCGTTCTAAATGAAGAAGTAAACTTTATCCTCGATTTAGGGATTCATACACATTTCAAAACGCGCGTCGATAGTCTTCGTGGCGTGTTGGACAAAGGTTATGATGCGGTTTTTGTGGGTACAGGTGCGCCTAAAGGTAAAGACTTGGCCGATTTGCCAGGACGTTGGGATTCGTCTGGAAACATCCACATCGGAATCGAATGGTTGGCGAGTGTAGCGTTTGAGCATACCCAAAAAATCGGGAAGAAAGTACTCGTACTCGGTGGTGGAAATACCGCGATGGACTGCTGTCGTACGTCTCGCCGCTTGGGTGGCGAAGATGTGAAAGTAGTGGTACGTAGCCCGCGCAAAGAAATGAAAGCCTCACCGTGGGAAATTGAAGATGCTCTCCACGAGGATATTCCAATTTTTGAAAATCACGTACCGAAGGCATTTGTGACCGAAAACGGTAAGCTAGTAGGTATGACGTTTGAAAAAGTAGAGCCAAAATACGAAAATGGCCGCCGTAAGCTCGTGCCAACGGGTGAACCACTGGTGTTTTTTGAAGCCGATGATGTGTTGATTGCCATTGGTCAAGAAAACTCTTTCCCGTGGATTGAGCGCGATTTAGGGTTAGAATTTAACGAATGGGGATTGCCTACGTTGAACGAAACTACCTTTCAGTCGACGCTTTCGAACGTATTTTTTGGAGGAGACGCGGCGCTAGGGCCTAAAAACGTTATCACGGCTGTAGCCCAAGGCCACCAAGCCGCGGTGTCGATTGACTTGTTTTGTCAACAACAACCACTTACAGAACGTCCTTCGCCGTTTACGAACCTCATTAGCCAAAAAATGGGCATTCACGAGTGGATTTATGATAGCAGCGTGACAAACGACGTTCGCTTTAAGGTCCCTCATGCTGATAAGAGTTTAACCCTTAAAGACCGCAAAAAGGAGGTAGAACTGGGCTTTAGCCAAGATACAGGATTTAAAGAAGCACAACGTTGTCTTAACTGCGATGTGCAAACGGTCTTTACCGAAAATCGTTGTATCGAGTGTGATGCCTGCGTGGATATTTGTCCTACGACTTGTATCACCTTTACCACCAACGGTGAAGAAGACGATTTACGTACCAGACTCAACGCCCCAGCCAATAACACCGAGCAAGATTTGTACGTGTCTGACTCGCTGAAAACAGGGCGGGTGATGATAAAAGACGAAAACGTGTGTTTACACTGTGGCCTTTGTGCCGAACGCTGTCCTACATCGGCTTGGGACATGCAGAAATACTTATATTCAGTTACCAAAGCAGGGAATCAATGCGGAATCTTACAGGAATTAACGACTTAGTAGTACGATTTGCCAACGTTAACGGAACAGGGTCGGCCAGTGCCAACAATATGTTTGCAATGTCTATTTTTAGAATGGGCATTCCCGTTACGGCTAAAAATATTTTCCCCTCCAATATCCAAGGATTACCTACTTGGTATGAGGTTCGGGTGAGCGATAAGGGCTATTTAGGCCGTCGTGAAGGGGTGGACGTGCTGGTGTGCGTCAACCCTCAAAGTATGAAACAAGATGTCGCTTCCGTAAAATCGGGAGGGTATTTTATATACGATAACACCAAAAACCTCCACAAAGACTTTATTCGTGAGGATATCAATTACATCGGTATTCCGATGATTGGTATTTGTATGCGCCTGTACCAAGATCCTCGTCAGCGTCAGTTGTTCAAAAACATGATATATGTAGGGGCACTTGCGGCTTTGTTGGACATTGAGTTGGAGGTGGTAAAAGGAATCATTGCCGACGAATTTGCCAAAAAACCAAAACTTATCGAGCCCAACGTTCAGGCAATGATGGAGGGCGTAAAATACGTACAAGCCAATTATAGCTACCCACTCGGTATCCGTGTTGAGCGCCGTGATTTAGTGGGCGATAGCATCGTAGTTGACGGCAACACAGCCTGCGGGCTTGGGGCGGTTTTTGCGGGGGCAACGGTAGCAGGTTGGTATCCTATTACTCCTTCGACGTCGTTGGTAGAGGCTTTTGCAAAGTATGCCAATAAATACCGAGTAGACCCCGAAACGGGCCTAAAAAAAGTGGCGATTGTTCAGGCAGAGGACGAACTTGCGGCTTTTGGAATGGTACTTGGTGCTTCTTGGAACGGAGCGCGCGCTTTTACGGCGACAAGTGGGCCTGGGGTTTCATTGATGAACGAATTTTTAGGATTAGCTTATTTTGCCGAAATACCTGCGGTACTAGTAGATGTGCAACGGGGTGGACCTTCAACGGGGATGCCTACGCGTACGCAGCAGTCTGATTTGTTGTTGGCTGCCTATGCATCGCACGGGGATACCAAACACGTTTTGTTATTGCCAAGTACGCCAACGGAGTGTTTCAATTTTATGGCGGATGCGTTTGATTTGGCCGAGCGCTTGCAAACGCCTGTCATTATGATGACGGATTTGGATTTGGGAATGAACGATCACTTAACGGCTCCGTTTACGTGGGATGATAAGCGTCGTTACGATCGTGGTAAGGTATATTCAGCGCAAGATTTGGATGATTTAACCGCGATGGGTAAGCAATTTGGACGTTATTTGGACGTGGACGGCGACGGTATTCCGTACCGTACGATTCCTGCCACGCACCCTACGAAAGGTTCGTTTTTCACGCGTGGGACTTCGCACGACGAATATGCCCGCTACACCGAAGACGGAGTGAAAAATGCCGAGGTGCTTGATCGTTTGCTCAAAAAATGGGATACAGCGAAAGAAATTACGCCCAAACCTGAGTTTTATCAAACGGAAAATAAGAGTAATGTCGGCGTCATCTTCTTTGGTACAACGACCTATGCGGCTTTAGAAGCGATGGACTTACTTCGTGATGAAGAAGGGATTACGTTGGATGCCATGCGTGCAACGGCGTTTCCATTCCACTCGTCGGTTGAGGAGTTTATTGCAGCGCACGACCAAGTGTTTGTGATTGAGCAAAACCGTGATGCGCAGTTCCGTACGTTGTTGATTAACGAATTGGAAGTAAATCCGAAGAAGCTAATTAAAATCCTCAATTATGACGGAATGCCGATTACGGCAGAAGCAATTCGCCGTCAGATTGCGGGAGTGTTAGCCACGGTATAAATAAAATTCTAACTTCCCAAAAGTTTAAAACTTTCGGGAAGTTACTGAAATTCGACATTCAGAAATCTACATTCGACATTCAAAATGACTTATATAAAACCAAAATTTCGTCACCCTGATTTACCCAAAAACTCCATTGGGTACGCCAAAGCCGATTATGAAGGGGTGATTTCGACGCTTTGTGCAGGCTGCGGGCATGATTCCATCAGCGGGTCTATTGTACAAGCTTGTTACGAAATGGCGATTGAGCCACACCGCGTGGCAAAATTGTCAGGAATTGGTTGTTCGTCTAAGACGCCCAACTATTTCTTGAACAACTCGCACGGCTTTAATTCGGTTCACGGGCGTATGCCATCGGTAGCGACGGGAGCCAACATGGCCAACCGCGATTTGATTTATCTTGGGGTTTCGGGCGATGGTGACACGGCTTCCATCGGGATGGGGCAGTTTGTTCACGCCATTCGTCGGAATTTGAACATGCTCTACATCGTCATGAACAACGGCTGCTACGGATTGACCAAAGGGCAAGACTCCGCTACCGCCGACCAAGGTTCGGTGAGCAAAAGTGGCTCGGTTAACCCATTTGAAGGAATTGATTTGCCTGGCATGGCGCTCGAACTTGGGGCAACGTTTGTGGCTCGTAGTTTTTCGGGAGATAAAACACAATTGGTTCCACTCATCAAAGCGGCGCTTTCCCACAAAGGTTTTGCGTTGATTGACGTGATGTCTCCGTGCGTTACGTTCAACAATAATGCAGGTTCAACCAAATCGTACGACTACGTTCGCGACCACATCGAAGCCTTGGCCGAAATTGGTTTTGTGCCTGAAAAAGAAGAAATTACGGTTTCTTACGAGACGGGTACAACGGTGGATGTAGAGCTTCACGATGGCTCGGTGGTTCATTTGCAAAAATTAGCCGATGGCTGGGATCCTCGCGATCGCCAAGCAGCTATGCGTCGTTTGCAAGCGGCCAAAGCCGAAGGTGAAATCTTAACGGGGCTTATATACATCAACCCCGAGAGTAAAGAATTACACGACGTTATTAAATCGGATTTACGTCCGTTGAATAGCCTAACCGAAGAAGATTTATGTCCAGGTTCGGCAGCGTTGGAATTGCTAAATGAGGATTTTAGATAAGTTGTACTAATAAAAAAACTATCACTATTTCGCTGCACCGTAGCTCTTGGTTTTATCGCCTAACAAGCAGAAACACAAAGCAATGGCGCAGCGAAATAGAGGTTGAATAAAAGTTTTTAATCGACGTTGTGTCGCAGCGAAGAGGCTCGAATCACCAAATTGGTATGTAAAACTTTGGTGATGGATTGGGTGTTTTCGTTGGGCTTTTTGATGAGTTTAATGAGCAGTTCTGCGGCCGAACGACCCATTTCAAAAGCTGGCTGAGCCACTGAGCTTAATGGAGGGTTCAACATGGCAGCCATCGGTAAGTCCGAAAACCCAATCAAAGCAATGTCCTTGGGCATGGTTAAACCTGCTTCGGTAATGGCCGCGTGGCATCCAATGGCAATGTTGTCGCTGGCGGCAAAGATACCGTCGGGATGAATAGCGCTTTTGAGCAATTGCCGCGCCACTTCAATCGACTGCTGTGAGTCAAAATGGGTGGACCATACATATTCTTCGTGGTACGGCAACCCGTGGTCGAGCAAGGCAGTTTTATACCCTTGAAGTCGCCTTTTGCTGATCAACAAATGTGGCGGCCCCGAGATATGAACAATCCGCTGGCAGCCTTGGTCTATCAGGTGTTTGGTGGCATTGTAGGAACCTTCATAGTCATCTACGGCCACTTTATGGGTGTCTATTTCTTCGTAGATGCGGTCAAAAAATACAATCGGAAAGCCTTTGTCGTGCAGGTTTTTGAAGTGCGAGAAGTCGGTAGTATTGGTCGCGACGGCTACTAAAAAGCCATCTTTTCTTCGATTGTAAATGTGTTTGACGTTTAACACTTCGCGTTCGTAGTCGTCGTGGCTTTGGTAAATCACAACGTGGTATCCTTCGGCAAAAGCAACGTCTTCGATTCCCGCAATCACAATTGCAAAAAATGGATTAGAAATATCTGGAACAATCACCCCGATGTCGTTACTGTGGCTGTTTAATAAGCTTAGGGCAACGGGGTCGGGGGTATAGTCTAGCTGTTCGGCAAGTTCAAGAACCTTGCGTTTGGTTTCGATGCCAATTTCGTGACTGTCTCGCAGCGCTCTCGATACGGTCGAGGTCGAGAGGTTCAGCTGTTTGGCAATGTCTTTTATCGTGACTTTTCTCATGGGAGTGCAAACCTAAAAAAGTCCTATTTAATTCTCAAAGTATGGTCTTTAAATAAGAAACATAAATATAACAGTAGGCGCTTATTTTCCAATTTTAAATCAAAGAAAGCTGGGTGGTGCAACCGTTCCCGAAAACGTTTGCGTAAATAAATGAATCTTACTTCTTTCATAAGCGGGCATTAAATTCTAACATCATGGAAGAAAAATGTCTCATCGCTCTTATTTAAGCGATACAAAATCTAAACATAATACCATTTTATTTACTAAAAATTGTACGAATGAAAAAGCAACTAGCTATTCTTTTCACTTTACTTTGGGTATCGGGTACTGTCTTTGCCCAAAAAGAAAAATGGACACCTTTATTTGATGGAAAATCATTCAAAGGATGGAAGCAACTCAATGGCCAAGCAAAATATACCATTGAAAATGGCGAAATCGTAGGTTCTACGGTGGCCAATACCCCAAATTCATTCATGGCTACCGAAAAAGAATACGGCGATTTTATTCTGGAGTTAGACTTGAAGGTAGATAACTCGATGAACTCAGGTATTCAGATTCGTAGTTTGTCAAAGCCCGATTACCAAAATGGCCGCGTACACGGCTACCAAATCGAAATCGACCCGTCAGACCGTGCGTGGTCGGGTGGGGTGTACGATGAAGCTCGCCGTGGTTGGTTGTACAACCTCAATTTTAACCCCGAAGGTAAAAAAGCCTTCCGTCGCGATGCGTGGAATCACTACCGGATTGAGGCCATCGGAAACGTGATTCGGACGTGGATCAATGGTATTCCAACCGCGCATTTGATTGACGACATGACTCCGAAAGGGTTTATTGCGTTACAGGTACATTCCATCGGAAAAGATGGGAAAGAAGGAACGCAGATTCGTTGGAAAAACATTAAAATTCAGACAGAAAACCTAAAACCAAGCCCTGTTGATAATTGCCCCGTCGAAAACTGGATGATTAACAGCTTGTCGGAACAAGAAAAATCGCAAGGGTTTAAATTGTTGTTCAACGGCAAAGACTTCACAGGTTGGAGAGCCGTACACAGCGACAAAATGTCGGGTAAGCACTGGAATGTGGTGGACGGTACGATGAATGTAAGCCCATCGGATGGGTCTGAAACGGGAAATGACATCGTGACGACTGATCAATACGGCGCGTTTGAAATGAAGTTTGAGTTTAAACTGACCGAAGGAGCTAATTCGGGAGTGAAATACTTTGTGAACGAAGCCTTTGATTCGGGAGGTAAGTCGGGTATTGGGTTGGAATTTCAAGTGTTGGACGATGAAAAACACCCTGATGCCAAAATGGGTGCTGCTGGAAACCGTACGTTGGCGAGTTTGTATGACTTGATTCCATCGTACAAATTGGATAAGCGCTTCCAAAAGAAAATTGGTGAGTGGAACCAAGGCCGCATTGTGGTGTATCCTAATAACATTGTGCAGCACTGGCTCAATGGTTTCAAAGTGATTGAGTATGAGCGTAAAAGTAATATTTATGATGCACTTGTTGCTCGTTCAAAATACGCTAAATATCAAGGATTTGGCGCGGGCGACAAAGGCCATATTCTTCTCCAAGACCACGGCAACAACGTATCGTTCCGTAATTTGAAAATCCGCGAATTGAAGTAATTTTTTACCACATAGTTCACATCAGGGAAAATTCACAATAGAAAACATAGAGAAACTATGTGTTTTTATGTGAAAATACTAATGTGAACTATGTGGTAAACCAAAAAACAACTAACCCTTACCAATGAAGAAACTACTAATATTCTCCTTAATTGTTAGCATAGCTAACGCTCAAAAGCAGCCGCAGTTAGGCTATCGTACCGCAAAAACCATAAAAGTGAACGGTTTTGAGTTTAAAGACCTCAATAAAAATGGCAAACTAGATAAGTACGAAGACTGGCGTTTACCTGTGGAGGTTCGCGCCAATGACTTACTTTCTCAAATGACCCTCGAAGAAAAAGTAGGTTTTATGCTCATCAGCACCACGCGCATGGCAGGCGATATGGCTTTGGTTGCGGGGAGCGGTAGAGCAGAAATCACTAGCGGTTTCAACGAAGAAGATTTAGTACAAGCCAATAACATGTTCACGCGTAAGCCCTTGGCCGTGCCGATGCTTTCTGCTTCGGGCACCACTAAGGGAGTGACGCAACGACACCTTCGCCATTTTATTTTACGGGCCAATACCAGCGTGAAAAACATGGCTGAATGGTCGAACAACCTTCAAGCATTGTGTGAAAACACGCGGTTGGGGATTCCTGCCGTGGTGGCTTCCAATCCCCGCAACCACGTTACTTCTGATGCAGCGGTTGGGTTGAGTGTTGGAACAACGGCTTTTTCTAAGTGGCCAGGTGAATTAGGGTTGGCAGCCATGCGTGACCTAAAACTTACCCGCGAGTTTGCTCACATTGCCGCTCAAGAATGGACCGCCGTTGGTTTGCGAAAAGGCTATATGTACATGGCCGATTTGGCGACGGAGCCTCGCTGGAACCGCACAGAAGGGACGTTTGGGGAAGATGCAGACCTTTCGGCGGCAATGATTCGCGAAATCGTTCTGGGTTTTCAAGGGACTAAACTTGGCAATACCTCCGTCGCGATGACGACCAAACACTTCCCAGGTGGAGGCCCGCAAGAAGGGGGGCAAGATTCTCACTTCGATTGGGGGAAGTTTGCCCACTATCCAGGAGGAATGTTTGATTACCACTTAAAACCATTTAAGGCCGCTATTGAAGCAGGGACATCGTCGATTATGCCTTACTACTCAGCACCTAAGGGCAAAGAGTTTGAAGAAGTAGGTTTTTCGTACAACAAAGCCATTATCGACGATTTACTCCGCAAAAAATTGGGCTACAAAGGAATCATCAACTCCGATACGGGACCAATCGACATGATGCCGTGGGGAGTGGAATCGTTAACGCTTGAACAACGCTACCAAAAGGCATTGAACGCTGGCGTCGATATTTTTTCGGGAACGGCTGACCCTGCGGTGTTGCTCGAAACGGTTAAGAAAGGAATGGTTACCGAGAGTCGCATCAATGAGTCGGTGGGCCGATTGCTGAAAGAAAAGTTTGAATTGGGACTTTTTGAAAATCCGTACGTTGACGTAGCTAAAGCGGAGAAAATCGTCGGAAATGCCGAATTTCAACAAAAAGCCGACGTAGCGCACCGTAAGTCAATTGTGTTGCTGCGAAATAATGAAACACTATTGCCCGTCACTAAAAAAACAAAGGTTTACTTTGAAGTGTATCGAGAAGCAGGTGGACGCGGACCTCAAGGTGCGGAGTCGCCTATTAAGGTGATTAAGCCTACAGCTCAGTACCCTCAATTTGAGTTCGTTTCGACCAAAGAGGAAGCTGATATGGTGTTATTGTGGTTGTTTCCAACGACGGGTGGACTATTTAGTTCCAACGGAAAACCCATTGAATTAAGCTTATCAAAGAATAAAATTGATGTAGCGCACGTCAATGAGCTACTCAAAAGCAAACCAACGGTGGTAGCCATCAACTATACCAATCCGTGGGTGATTGAAGAAATTGCGGGAAATGCTCAAACCATTTTGGCTACTTTTGGCACCACACCCGAGGCACTGTTGGATATTATTGCAGGAAAATTTAACCCAACGGGCAAGATGCCGTTTTCGACGCCTATCTCTGAAAAAGCAGCGGCTGAGAACAAATCTGACGTTCCTGGCAGTATGGAAAACCCAGGTTATGCTTTGTTTAAATTTGGAGATGGATTGAGTTATAAGAAATAAATTGTACTAAAATTAATTATGGCATTAGAACAAACATGGCGCTGGTACGGCCCCAATGACCCCGTAAGTCTTTGGGACGTGCGTCAGGCGGGAGCAAAGGGAGTTGTATCGGCATTGCACCACATTCCGAATGGTCAAGTATGGACAAAAACGGAAATCGAAAAAAGAAAGGCTGAAATTGAAGCTGTAGGGCTGACGTGGTCGGTGGTAGAAAGTGTTCCCGTGCATGAAGACATCAAGAAAGCAACGGGGAACTACAAACAATACATCGAAAACTACAAAGAAAGCTTGTCCAATTTGGCGGCTTGTGGCATAGACACAGTTTGTTATAATTTTATGCCTGTCCTCGACTGGACGCGCACGGATTTGGATTTTCGTTTACCCGACGGCTCAACAGCTTTGCGGTTTGATATGACCGAATTTTGTGCGTTTGAAGTGTACATTTTAAAACGTCCCAATGCCGAAAAAAGCTATTCGGAATCCCAATTACAGAAAGCAAAAAGCTGGATGGATAATGCTTCGGAAGCCTCGGTTCAAAAACTAATCCGAAACATCATTGCGGGCTTGCCAGGAAGTGAAGAAAGTTTTACGGTAGAGGAGTTTGCGGAAGTATTGAAGTCGTACGACAACGTGGATGACACCGCCCTTCGCACCAATTTATACAACTTTTTAAAGGAAATTACCCCCGTAGCCGAAGACGCAGGCGTATTGTTGGCCATTCACCCCGACGACCCTCCGTACCCAATTTTGGGACTTCCTCGGGTAGTCAGTACCGAAGCAGATGCGCAACAGCTGTTGAAAGCATACGAAAGCAAGCACAATGGTCTTTGTTTTTGTACGGGAAGTTACGGCGTGCGGGCTGACAACGATTTGGTAGGAATGGTCGAACGCATGGGAAATCGCATCAATTTTGTGCATCTACGGGCTACCACGCGCGATGCAGAAGGTAATTTTTATGAGGCGGATCACCTAACGGGCGATGTGGACATGTACGGTGTAATGAAGGCGTTGGTGACCGAACAGCGACGTCGGATTGCCGAAAATCGCCCCGATTATCGTTTGCCTTTCCGTCCCGACCACGGGCACCGTATGTTGGATGATTTGAATCCCAACAAAAAAACAAACCCAGGCTACACGGCGATAGGCCGTCTTCGTGGCTTGGCAGAGTTACGAGGATTAGAATTGGGTATTGAGAAAAGTTTATTCTAAAAGATAAGCACACGGATGACACAGATGGTACTGGTTTTCACGGATTAAAATCAGCGTAAATCTGTCTAATCAGTGTCATCCGCGTGCCATTGAGTTTTGAAAACAGATGCAGTTCCCATATTAAACCCCTTTGAAATGGGGCAGCTCCATTTTGAGGAGCATTTGGCGTGGCAGTCGTTGTTTGCGCCAACGCATCACTATTTTCACATCAATCGGCTCGAAGATTACAAAGACATGATGCGGTTCCCGTTGCCACCGCATCGAAAAGTGGTATATGATTTTGTGTTTTTGACGGAAGGGCAAAGTGTGCGTAGCAAAGGACTCGATAGCTTCGAATTTGTGGCGAATACTTTTTTCTTTTTACCCGCTTACCAAATCACCACTCACAAGTCGATGAGTGCCGACGCGCGAGGGTTCTACTGTCACTTCGACCTTGATTTATTGACCAAAAATATCCACCACAAAGAAATTTTACAGGATTTTCCTTTCCTTCAATTTATTGGAAATCCGTTGGTGTCTGTTGATGAAGCAACCAGAGAAACCATCCTATTTTTGCTCCAACGCCTCGAAAAAGAGTACCAAAAGCCCGAAAAACCTGATTTCCGACTTGCACAATTGTATTTGTTGGCATTGATGACCGAAATAAAACCCTTTGTTGTGGCTGATAAAAAGGTGAAAATCAATGCGGCATCGCAAATAACCGAACGTTATAAAAATGCCTTGGAACAATTTATTTACCAAAAACAAAAAATTACAGATTTTGCCGAAATCCTAGCCGTAACGCCCAATCACCTCAATAAATGTGTCAAGGCAACGACGGGCAAATCAGCGCATGAGCTGTTGGACGATATGCTTTTGCTGGAAGCCAAAGTGCTTCTAAAACAAACAACGTTGCCCATTGCTGACGTGGCGCTTCGTATAGGCAAAAGCGAACTCAGTGATTTTGGGCGATTTTTTAAACAGAAAACAAGCTTTACCCCCAGCGAATACCGCAAAATGGATTGATTTGAATTTGTTTATTTACCACATAGAACACATAGTAGTTTTACACATAGAAAAACATAGATTCGCTTCGGGGGCCTATGTGTTTACCAACCAGCTCTTAACCAAAATTGATACACAATGAAAAAAGCTTTCTTAATCGTTGCCGCTTTACTTTTAGGAGCAAGCCTCGAAAGCCAAGCACAACAAGTCATTCCTTTGTACGAGGGCAAAGCCCCAGGTTCCGAAAACTGGACGTGGACTGAAAAAGAATACGCTAATAATGGCCCTAAAAATCGGGTGATTTACAATGTCGTTCAACCGACCTTAACAGTCTATTTACCAAAGCCAGAAATGGCTACAGGAACGGCCATCATTGTAGCTCCTGGCGGAGCGTTTCATATTTTATCCATTGATAACGAAGGGATTGAGGTAGCCAAGTGGCTAAATTCTAAAGGAATTGCGGCGTTTGTGTTGAAATACCGATTGGTACGAAGCATGACTGATAATCCTGTGGCCGAACTGATGCCAAAAATGCAGGATTTTAAGAAACTAGACGAAATCAATGCCCCCGTAGTTGAGATGGCCGTGGCGGATGGTAAAAAAGCCATTGAGTACGTTCGGAGTCATGCCAAAGAGCTTGATATTTTGCCCAACCAAATTGGGATTATGGGCTTCTCGGCGGGTGGTGCACTGACTTTGGGGGTAGCGTTAAGTTATACCGCTGCCAATCGCCCCGATTTTATTGCGCCAATTTATCCTAAAACTGATATTTTTGGCCCGCTTAAAGTCCCCGCCGACGCGCCGCCCGCGTGGATTTGTGCCGCTTCCGACGATCAATTGGGCTTTGCTCCGCACGCAACGGCATTGTACGATGCTTGGATTGGCGCAAAAAAAATCGCAGAATTACACATGTATCAAAAAGGAGGACACGGCTTTGGCATGAATAAACAAAAAATACCGACCGATACGTGGTACGAGCGTTTTGGAGAATGGATGAAATTGCAGGGCTTATTAAAAAAACTTCGTCCATCTGCATTGGAATTGAAATATTCGGAAGAGCAAATTGCGAATTTTGAACGCAATGATTGGGCTAATTTCCGTCGCTACAGTGAGGCCAATAAAAAGCTGCCCGCTCTCAAAGAAGGCGAAAATCGAGTCGTATTTCTAGGAAACTCCATTACTGAAGGCTGGGTGAGAGCCCAACCCGATTTTTTTGCCAAAGGTAATTACATCGGTCGAGGTATTAGCGGACAAACCTCTCCCCAAGCGTTACTTCGTTTTCGCCCTGATGTGGTGGACTTGAAGCCTAAAGTGGTGGTAATCAATATTGGTATCAATGACATTGCTGAAAATACAGGACCCTATAATCCTGAGTTTACATTAGGAAACATTGCGTCGATGGTCGAAATTGCCAAAGCCAACGGCATCAAAGTTGTGTTGGCGTCGGTACATCCTGCTTATGAGTTTCCTTGGCGGAAAGACATCAGCGACGTTCCCAACAAAATCATTCGCTTCAACGAACGCCTCAAGCAGTATGCTCAGTCGCAAGGAGTTGTTTACCTCGATTACCACAGTGCCATGAAGGACAGCCGAAATGGCATGGCACCCGATATTGCCGAAGACGGCGTTCACCCAACTTTGAAAGGATACCAAATAATGGCGCCATTAGCGGAAGCAGCGATTGCCACCGCTTTAAAAGGAAAGTAAAACGTGCAGGAGGTTTCTCAAAACCTCCTTTTTTGTGTAAAGGCATCGAAAATTGAAATCAGCGAGCGTGCAGGAGGTTTCTCAAAACCTCCTTTTTTTGTGCAAAGGCATAAAAATTAATATAAAATTAGAATTATTAGAGGACAAAGCTAAAAAATGGATTGATTTTGTCGAATTTTTGCTTCTTTTAGATTAACCACCACAACGTTAAATGTTGAATTTTTGCATTAAAAAATAGGATTATCGCTTTGGTAGTCTTATTGAACAAGTATTCAACTTAAAATACATACGTTAGTGGCAAAGAACCCGCATTTCCTTTCGCAAATGGCCCACATAGAGGTGCTAACAACCGACCTTGAAAAATCGGTTTACTTCTTCCGAGACGTTGTTGGCATGGATGAGACAGGGCGTGAAGAAAACTCAGTGTACCTCCGTGCTTGGGGTGACTATTTTCATCATACGTTAAAATTAACCCAAAGCGAGCAATCAGGTTTGGGGCACATTGGATGGCGGGCTGATAGCGCCGAAGCATTGGAAGAATGTGTAGCGCATTTAGAAAGTTTGGGAGCGGGTAGAGGCTGGGTAGAAGGGGATTTAGGCCACGGCAAAGCCTACCGTTTTCAATCGCCCGATGGACATACCCACGAGGTATTTTGGGACGTAGTATGGCTTCGTGAAACGGGCGAACGCGGGAGTGTATATGCTGACCGTTATGCAAGCAATCGTCTAAAAGGAGCTAATCCCCGCCGTTTTGACCACGTAACGTACATGGTAGCCAAAGGTAAGTATGCCGCTGAAAAAGCATTTTGGCAAACTTTTGGACTCAAAAATCCCGACGAAATACGCATTGCGGACGAAATACCACCCGTCGGTGGATTGTGGACCATAGGAAACCTCTCGCACGACATCGCCGTCTTTACAGATCCTAATATCGGTGAAAATGAGGGAGTTTTGAACCACATTTGTTGGAACGTCGATAGCCGCGAAGAGGTACTTTTGGCATTGGATTATTTCATCGAAAAAGGCTTCAAGAGCGTGATGGGAGCACCCACGCGCCACAAGGCCGACGAAGGTTTCTTCATTTACATTCAAGATCCAGGCAGCGGGGTTTTATTTGAATACTATGCGTGTGCCCGTTTGGTATTTGCGCCTGACCATCAGGATGTTCATTACCTAAAAGATAATCCAAATGATGCATGGGGAAGCGTAAATCCATTTGCTGAAATGGCCAAAGGAAAAAAACTCGGCCTCACCGACGGACAAGTAAAACCAGTTGATATTTAGAGGAGTAGAGATTGGTGAATTGGTTACTGGACATCGGGAAAGTATGCCGTCATCCAATATCAATCTTCATCACGGGGTTTTTGTTGCTTTTTTAAAAAATTGATATACCCATTTAGCAACCTACCACAGGTGTCAATTTTGGCTTTAAATTCGATTAGTTTGTGTTCAGAAATATATTTCTCATCGAAAGCCGTAATTAAATGTTCTAAGGTTTCGGTTAAGGAGGCCCTTGCGGTTCTACAGAATTGGATATTTTCTTTGAAATAATATCTCCCGTAGCCTTCTGCAATATTTGCAGTAATACTTCTAGAACTTCTAAGTATTTGGTCAGTAAGTCTATATTTTTCATCTGATGGAAAAACATTTTTTGTAAGTATAGCAATTGCAATCCTTAGCTGACGACATTCTTTGTAAACCTCAAGGTCGGTAAAGTTTTGATTTGTCATTGATGGGAACGTAGCTTTTGTTTATTGAAGCCAAGTTACAATTGTTTTTTTAATTGGTTATGATGAAACTGTTGCTATAAACACCAGTCAACCAATAACCAGTCAACCAATAACTAATTAACCAAACCGATGTGGCATTATTTTCCTGGGCAGTATATGCCCTCATATCAAGTCAATCGTGCATTAACTCAGGCCCATTACGGGGGTGGGGAGTTTGCCGAAATTTTAGAAGTAGCGAGCGAAATTGACCCGCTCGACCGCGAGAGTTTTAACCGTGCGTGGGTAAAAATGGGCGATAAAGTCTATGATAAAGCAGAAGCCTATGCACAGGCCAATCAGCGCGTGTCGGCGCGACGTACTTACTTGCGGGCGTTCAATTACCTACGCACGGCGGAGTTTTTTATGACCCTGCGCGACGAACGCAAAATTCCTTATTACCTCAAATGCCGTGAGGCGTTTATTAAAGCCATTGATTTGTTCGATGAACGACCAATAACGGTTGACATTCCCTTTGAAGGCTCAATCCTTCCTGCCTATCTTTTTCTTCCAAATAATTTCCCCCATCGGGGGTCAGGGGGCCATCCGCCAGTAGTGGTAATGTTTGGAGGTTTGGATAGCTTGGCTGAGGAACTGTATTTCGGAATTGCCCAGCACCTCAACGAACGCGGAATTGCCATGATGGCCGTCGATGGCCCTGGACAAGGAGCGGCTTTGCGCTTGAATCACATTCATACTCGCTATGATTATAATGTGGCTGGGACGGCAGTGTTGGACTATATTATTGAAAATCTCGGTGAGCATGTCGATACCTCTCGGGTAGGGGTTGGGGCTGTTTCGATGGGAGGCTACATGGCGGCGCGCTGTGCGGCGTTTGAGCCTCGTTTTAAGGTGTGTATGATTTTTGGCGCGGTTTGGTCGTACTACGATATTTGGAAAAACCGTCCTGATAACCACCCATTGGCCGAAATTGTCCAGCACATCGTAGGAGCCGACAACATGACGGAAGCCCGCGAGCGTCTCAAATACTTTACGTTAGAAGGCGTGGCTGAAAAAATTCAGTGTCCTACCTACATACTTCACGGAGAAGACGACCGTCAAAATTTTGTGGAAAATGCGTACAAAGTTAACGATGCCCTGACGTGCGAGCACGTACTGGAAATTGTTCCGAAGGAAGAAAGTGGCTCCGCTCACTGCTCCGTGGACGATTTTACCAAGACGTTTAACATGTACGACTGGATTGAGAAGAAGATAAAAGAATAATCGAGTGCGGTACTTTACGGAGCAGGGTACATTCCGATTTCAATAAGATTTGCTCGAAGAATAACTCGTTCATTCTGATTGAAATGCAAAATGATAACAGTATTCACACTTAAAACCAGCACGAAGTGACACTTCTTTACGTAGTCTTTCAGAAATTCTCGTAGTCACGATTGCTGTAAATGTTTGTACGCACGGGCTTTAGCTAAACCAATAAGAAGGTCGTAGGTGAGGTATTTCTCCAATTCTTCGGACTCTTCTAGCGAAAGAGGCACTTGTTTTTTCTTTTCAACTAACTGTTCGATTCTGCGCTGGATTACTGGTGAAAATTTAAAATGAAGAATCTGAGCAGGCATAGCGTCTGCAATGAGGGTTGCAAGTTGGTCTTGTGCTGAAATCGATGCAGTCATGTGCAATCAAGTTTTTAGTAAAGATAGTAAAGCCTATCATAAAAATAAAGGGATGATACAACAAATCAAAAAAGGAATTACCTACGCCGAAAGCAAAGAGGCAGATTTAAAAGTACGGGCATTGGTGGAAGAGATGCTTGAGAATGTAGCTCAAAACGGTGACAAAGCTGTTCGGGACTATTCCTCAAAACTAGATAACTGGTCGCCCGAAAGTTTTAGACTTTCCGAAGAAGCTATTCAGGCGATTGTGGCGTCGTTGCCCGAACAGGTGATTGAAGATATAAAATTTGCCCAAGCTCAAATTCGAAATTTTGCCCAAATCCAGCGCGATGCCATTCGTGATGTAGAGGTAGAAACCCTTCCTGGCGTGATTTTAGGTCATAAAAATATCCCTGTCAACTCAGTAGGTTGTTACATACCAGGCGGACGCTATCCAATGGTAGCTTCGGCGCACATGAGTGTACTCACGGCTAAGGTGGCAGGAGTACAGCGCGTGATTGCTTGTACACCACCAATTAAAGGTGAAATACCAGCAGCAACAGTAGCGGCCATGTACATGGCAGGCGCTGACGAAATTTACTTGCTGGGTGGGGTACAAGCCATTGCCATGATGGCGCTTGGTACGGAGTCGGTACTGCCAGTGGATATGCTCGTAGGCCCAGGAAACGCCTACGTGGCAGAAGCAAAACGTCAATTGTTTGGTAAAGTAGGCATTGATCTTTTTGCTGGACCAACCGAAACATTGGTCATTGCGGACGATACCACCGATGTCGAAACCTGTGCCACCGATTTGCTTGGACAGGCAGAACACGGCCCGACGTCGCCTGCGGTGTTGCTTACTACTAGCAAAACCATCGCCGAAGGCATTGAAGCAGAAATTCAGCGGCAATTGGCCGTGCTTCCGACTGCTGATATTGCCAGTGTTTCATGGCGAGATTACGGACAAGTCATTTTGTCTGACACTGTTGATGAGCTAGTGGCCGAAGCCGACCGCATTGCTAGTGAACACGTGCAAGTGATGACCGAAAACCCACGTTATTTCTTAGAAAAAATGACCAACTATGGTGGTTTGTTTTTAGGGGATAAAACCAACGTTGCTTATGGCGATAAAGTCATTGGCACCAATCATACATTACCTACCAAAGAAGCAGCTCGTTACACAGGCGGACTCTGGGTAGGCAAGTTTCTCAAAACTTGTACCTACCAAGAGATCCGCACGCCAGAGGCCAGCGCATTGATTGGGGAATATTGCTCCCGACTTTGCGCCATCGAAAACTTTTGGGGTCACAAAGAACAAGCCGATTTGCGAGTCAGGAAATATAGCCCCCCTACCCCCAATGGGGGAATTTAGAGACCAATATGGATAAACTAAAAGAAAGCATTGAAAAAATAGCTCCCCCATCGGGGGCGGGGGGGGCTGGAACTGTTCTCGTCACAGGCGGTGCAGGAGAAATAGGGTCGGCCATTTGTAAAACGTTTGCTGAAAATGGCTATTCAGTGATTGCTACGTACAATTCAGATTCGACCAAAGCTGAAAATTTATTAGCAGCGTTGAATGACTTAATTCCCCCATCGGGGGTTAGGGGGCTTCACAGTATTTTCCACGCCCCAACTACCGATGCTCAAAAAGTAGAAGCATTGAAAGCATTTGTGGCCGAAAAGTATGGGAAATTAGATGTATTGGTTAATAACGCGGGAATCACAACCCCCGTACCGCACGAAGATTTGGAAGGCTTGACCGACGAATGGATTGATAAAATCATGCAAACGAATTTTAGAGGTTCATTTGCGATGTGCAGAGCGATGAAAGAGGTATTAGAAAACTCATCACTCATCGCTAATCACTCATCGTTGATAGTTAATATCTCCTCCATTGCGGGTATTTATGGCATTGGGAGTAATGTAGCTTATTGCGCCTCTAAAGCAGCCGTCGATTCCATGACGCGCTCTTTGGCGAGGGCGTTAGCGCCAAAAATTCGAGTTGTTTCGGTTTCTCCTGGTTTTGTGGAAGGAGAATATACCAAAAACTTTGACCCCAATTTCCTCAAAAATCAACTCGAAAAGACGCCTCTAGGTAGGTTTGCTACTGGAAACGATGTAGCTAATGCCGTTTTTGCATTGACTACGTCCCTGACATTTTCAACGGGCAATATCATCACTGTGGATGGCGGAAGACTTTTATGGTAAAAAAACAATCCTTAATCGTAAAAAACAATGTCAACAAGAGTTCAAAACGTATTGGTTGTTGGGGCTGGAATAGGAGGGCAGTCGGTGGCTATTGGCCTAAAGAAAGCGGGTTTTAACGTCGATGTCGTTGAAATTCACAAAGAGTTCAACGTCTATGGTGTAGGGATTATCCAGCAAGCCAACGCCCTTCGAGCGCTGGATGCCATTGGGGTTGCCGATGAAGCTATTCGCCGAGGTTCGCCCTACGGAAAGGTGAAATTATGTTTACCGCACGGCGTGCAAATCGGAGAGGCGGGAACCCCGCCGATTGGACGGTTTCCAAGCCACAATGGTATTTCTCGCAAAATCCTCCACGAAGTGCTATTGGAAGAAGCCCAAAAAGTTGGATTGAACTATCGAATGGGATTGTCAGTTGAGTCGATTGATAATCAGGCGGATGCTGCACATGTGACATTTACGGACGGCACTTCGGCTACTTACGATATCGTCATTGCTGCCGACGGGGTCAATTCAAAAGTACGTAAACTCATTTTTGGTGACTTTAAACCCAAATACGTCGGATTGTCGGTGTGGCGGTATGCTTTTAAGCGCCCTGAAAATTTAGATACGGGGTATATTTTCTTTAATAAAAAACACAAATTAGGAGTCATTCCGATGACAGCTGAGACGTGCTACATTTTTGTCAATTCGGCCGAAGGAGACAATCCGATGATTCCAGAAGACCAGTTGGTAGAAAAGTTAAAGGGCTATATGTCAGCCTATCCGTTACCAATGGTGCAAGAATTAATTCCGCAAGTCACGGAGGCAAAATTGGTGAACTATCGTGCGCTCGAGACCCTCCACATGCCAGCGCCTTGGTACAAAAATCGGGTGGTGGTGCTAGGAGACGCTGCGCACACGACCATTCCTCAACTTGGTTCGGGAGCGGCGCTGGCCATTGAAGATGCCGTTGTTTTGGTTGAAGAATTACAGAAAGAAGGTTCGGTGGAAGAAACCTTTGAACGATACATGACCCGCCGCTACAATCGCTGTAAAATGGTGGTGGACGTTTCGGAAACACTCGGGGCGTGGGAACTACTCGAATACACGGATCAACCGCTACCCGAAGGGGCAAATATGGGAATGTTGATGGGAAAAACTGGAATGGCACTTACTCAAGAAATATAAACCATGAAATACCTAGGCGTTCTTTTGATTTTTTTGACTGGTTGTAGCATTGACCAAGGAAAAACGACCGAATCGGCTAAAAAAATTGCATGGGAGCTGACCGAAAGCCGCAATAAAGCCGAAGAAAACAGCAAATTGTTTGGAAGTGATAGCCTTCAGCTCAGTTCTGGCCCCAAAACCGACTTTTTTATTGAGCCAGGTCTTCCTCCCTACAACAAAGCGAACGCGCCGTTGCTGTTGATGCCCATTGATAATACTCAACCTTTCACGTTTTCCATCAAAGTAAAACCCACGCATCGAGTGACGTACGATGCAGGGATGGCTTTTTTGTATATTGATGATAATGAATGGCTTAAGTTGGCTTTTGAAGTCGATGAACGGATGGTTGGGCGGATTGTTACCGTGAAAACCAACGAGTTTTCAGATGATAATAACCATGAGGTGGTAGCGTCAAAATCGGTGTATCTAAAGATTTCATCCAACACAAAGGTGGTTGGGTTTTACTATTCCGTTGATGGCAAAACATGGCAGTTGGTAAGGGTTTTCAAAAACGATTATCCGACTACGTTAAAACTAGGTATTGGATCTCAATCGCCTGAAGGGCAGGGGAATAGTTCTATTTTCTCAGAATTTAAAATGGCAAAAACAAGCATTAAAGATTTTCGAATGGGGCTGTAAGTAACTAAGAAATGTTAACTGTTATCTGTTAACCGTTTTGATTATCAGAGATTTAGTGTTGGTCTGACCTGTTTTTGCAAAAATACTTGAATGATTATGAGTGCAAAATTAGGATTCAAAAAAATGTGCTCTCATTCCTAAAATAAACTGGACAAATGAAGTTAATAACATTCTTAAACCCAAGCCAAGAAAGCCGCATCGGCTGGTTACAGGGCGACAGCGTAGTAGATATGCAATTGGCAAGCTCCAAGTTGCCAACAGATATGCTCACATTTATTGATAATCACGAAAAATACTTTCAGGTTATCAGCGAATTAGGGGTGGTAGAGCCTCATTATGCTTTAGCCGACGTCAAGTTACTGCCTCCGCTACCCAATCCGCGTAGTTTTCGTGATTACATCGGCTTTGAGATGCACATGCAAAACGCGTCGCGTTCATTTGGACATAAAATTGGACCTGCTTGGTACGATATGCCCATTTTTTACTTTACCAATCACCAAGCAATCTACGGGCCTGAGGAAGAAATCAAGCGTCCTAGGAAGGAGACCAAGCTGGATATTGAGCTTGAAATGGCGTGTATCATTGGGAAAAAAGGAAAAGACATCAAAGCGGAAGAGGCTCGTCCTTACATTTTTGGATACACTATTTTCAATGATTGGACAGCGCGAGCCATTCAAAAAGTCGAAATGGAGATTCCGCTTGGCCCCCACAAAGGCAAGGACTTCGCCAATGCGATTGGGCCTTGGATAGTGACGGCTGACGAAATGGAGCAGTACCGAGTACCATTTGATGCGACGGTGTTTCAAGAGCCAATTGGCGTTCCCAAAGTAGCGGGCGACCGCTTAAACGTACGCATGACGTCGCGTATCAATGGGCAAACAGTCTGCGATGGCAACTACAAAACCGTTTACTACAACTTTGAACAAATGATTGAGCGTGCTTCTGAAAACAACGTCACGCTCATGCCAGGCGATATTTTGGGCTCGGGTACGCTGGGTTGGGGAAGTTTGATTGAAAATAACTTTACTATTCACCGTCCCTTAGAGCCTGGAGACGTGGTAGAGCTTGAAATTGAGGGAATTGGGATTTTGAGAAATAGGGTAATATGATTTTAGAACTGGCAACTTGGAAAGTTTGGAGGTTCACATAATCCGCCGATGGTGCTGCATCATGAAGATTTAGGCTTGAATTCTATATTAGCATAAATTGATTCCATTGAAATTTCAATCTTGACAGATTGCAATGGGAGTTTGGCTGAAATATCTGTGACAATAGTTTCTTGCCAACGTCCAGGGCTTTCCCGAAACCAAACTTCGGCATAGCATTCATCCTGTCGAATAAGCACATATTCTCGGAAGGATTCAAGGGTTTTGTATTTGTCAAATTTACTGGTTCGATCGTATTTAGAAGTGCTTTTTGATAAAACCTCAACCACCAAAATGGGATTAATGAGTAGGAGTTGGGCATCATCCCAATACAAAGGTTTTTCACAAACAGCCAAGGCGTCGGCATACACACCTGCGTCAAGGCTTGGAAAATAGACCAATTGGTCAGAAGGAAAAACAATGTATTTTTCTTTCGACATCCTAAAATTAATCACCATTTCGGTCATTACATTGACGGAAATGATATTGTGAGGGCCTTTTGCGTAGGGCATTTTGATGATTTGACCGTCAATAAATTCGTGCTTATGAACCGATTTCGCCTCTCTCCGTAAATACTGTTCTAAGGTGTATCTACGTACAGGGCGACTCAGTTTGAGGGGCGGTGTAAATTCAAATGCTTTCGTCATAACCTGTTCTTTTTACAAAAATAATGTAATTAACCACCAATTCAAATGAAAATCATTGACCTATCAGTAACGATTTCTGAGAAAATTAAAGAGCCACTTCCAACCAAAATTGTCTATGAAGACCACAAGGAAGGAGCAAAAAAAATTGGCGCTGGGCTTTTTGGCGGGATGACCGATTGTTTCATCAATGACAATGGTCCAGCTGGAGAAACCTTGACCGTGACGAGTCATTGTGGGACTCACGTAGATGCCCCTTACCATTATTATCCAACTTCGGAAGGAAAGCCAGCCCGTACGATTGATGAAATGCCCTTAGATTGGTTTTTTCACGACGGGGTTGTATTGGATTTTACTGACAAACCCGATGGGTACATGTTTGAGCCAGAAGACTTAATCGAAAAATTGGCGGCAATTAATTATACCCTCAAACCATTCGACATTGTTCTGATTCGTTGTGATGCGGACAAAAGAATCCATGACGAAGATTTTGTAAAAATCCACGTAGGGGCGTCGGCTAAAGCGACCCATTGGTTGATCGACCAAGGCATAAAAGTAATGGGTACTGATGGCTGGGGTTGGGACATACCATTGCATATTCAAGCGGCTGACTATAAGGCAAATCCACGTCAGGGGGTCATTTGGCAAGCACACTATGTGGGTATTGAAAAGGAATATTGCCAGATAGAAAAACTCGCTAATCTTGATCAACTACCTCCGTTTGGGTTTAAAGTGGCGTGTTTTCCTGCGAAAATTGAAAAAGCAAGTGCTGGTTGGACGCGCGCCGTGGCGATTATTGAAGACTAAATAGGACCTTGCCCAATTGAAACTCCGCAGAGATTAGCATTTGTAGGTTTTAATATGAATTGATTTTGCACAGTATTCCTCTTTTTTTGCCCATTTTTTTTATTGATTTCAACTTAGTTTTGTGTAAAAATATATTTAAAAACTACCAAAGTTCAACATCTACACAATCCCATGAAAAAAGTTGTCTTCACTACGTTAGCGATGGCGCTTGCGCCTATTGTTTTTGCTCAATTTCCGCAGCGCCCGCCCACGCCCAACGATACATTAAAGTCAGTGAGGCAGTTGGCTGATGGAAAGGTGAAATTTAGCATCTATGCTCCCAAAGCTTCTGAAGTAACCGTTTCGGGCGATTTCCCAAATGGCTTTCCTGCTGCGAAACTGCAAAAAGACGAAGTAGGCGTGTGGTCGTTTACGACGGCCACGGGCGTGTCCCCCAATGTCTATACGTACGATTTTAACGTGGACGGATTAAAGGTATTTGACCCAAAAAATGCGCAATTCAAAGAGTCAAACAATGGTGTTTCAAATCTTTTTGAAATAAAAGGGGCTGAAAACGATTTTCAGACGCTGAAAGACGTACCGCACGGAAAAATAGAAAAAGTGTTCTACAAATCGACAGCCTTGGAAGGAGTAACGCGCCGATTACACGTCTATTTACCCCCAAACTATGATGAAATCAGTAAAAAAGAAAAATTACCTGTGTTGTATTTGCTGCACGGGGGAGGCGACAACGACGCTTCTTGGACGACGATAGGGCGGGCTAATTTGATTTTGGATAACCTTTATGCCGAAGGAAAACTCAAACCAATGATTGTAGTTATGCCCGCAGGACATACGCACATTCAAGGCTTTTTTATGGGGGCAGGTGCGCAGCAAGATCCTTTTTGCCGTGACATGATTCAAGACGTGATTCCTTTTGTGGAAAAAACGTACCCAGTTTCCAATAAGCGCGAACACCGAGCAATCGCTGGCCTTTCGATGGGCGGAATCCAAACCATCAACTTAGCCCTTTGGTATCCTGACTTGTTTTCCCAAGTTTTTCCTTTGAGCACTGGTTATTTCCCGAATACCATTGCCGAAATCAAAGAAAAATACGGAGCAGTAATGCGTAATAAAACCATTAACACCTTCAAAGATTTTAAAATTTACATGGGAGGCGAAACGGATATTGCGTACCAAAACAATTTGAACATGATGAAAATGTTTGACGAATTTGGCATTAAGTACAAATACGAAAACGGCGGCGGAGCGCATACGTTTTTGGCGTGGCGTCAAAATCTGAAAGACTTCGCCCCGCTGTTGTTTAAATGATAAATAAGGCCGTGCAATCACTACGATGAACTTGGCCATCTTACCTCATAGGAACAGTAGCCTATGAGGTTTTTTTATACCAGAAATCACCCTAAAACCTATTCTCGATGAGCACTCCAACTGAACAAGGTATTTCCACGACGTCCAAAAAAGGATTATTTACCTACGAAAACGGCATCGTTTTATTGATGGCACTAACCTTTGGCTGCCTTTTTTTTGACCGACTTGCCCTCAATTTTTTAATGCCCTACGTTGCCAAAGACCTTCAACTCAACAACACTCAAATCGGCCTTTTGGCGGGAGCATTGTCGTTGGCATGGGCTTTTTCGAGTTTTTTCTCTACGGCTTGGGCCGAAACGAACAATAAAAAGAAAGTGGTTTTTGTAACGGCAGTATTTGTCTTTTCGATTTGTTCGTTTGGTTCAGGCTTGGCCACTTCTTTTGTTACGTTGCTTTTGGCTCGGCTACTCATGGGTTTGGCTGAAGGTCCCGTCATTCCGTTGGCTCAAAACTTCGTGGAACGAGAGTCCTCACCGCATCGCCTTGGAATCAACGCAGGAATTTTACAAGGGATGGGATCGGCACTGTTTGGGTCTATTTTAGCGCCCGTTGTTTTAGTCCAAATTGCCGAAAACGTGGGTTGGCGCAATGCCTTTTACATTGCAGGAGCTCCAGGGTTACTTTTGGGGCTGATTGCATGGGGGTATGTCAAAAAAACAACCGCAGAAAGCACAAAAACCCACGAAAGTGCTACGCTCAATTTTTCCGAGTTACTACAATACAACAACGTTAAATGGGGCATTCCCGTGGCCTGTTGCGTGTTTGGTTGGTGGTTTGCCACCTTGCCTTTTATCGCCAATTACTTTGTGAATTCCCAAGGCATGAGCGCCGATGAAATGGGAAAAACCATGGGGCTATTAGGGGTTTCAGGCCTATTTTCATCCATAATTGTGCCTGGCCTTTCGGACAAAATTGGGCGAAAAAAAGTGATTCTATTTTTTTGTGGGGTAGGTGCTTGTTACCCGTTTGCCGTCTATTTTCTTGCGGGTTCGGGAGCCCATTTGCCCGTGATGTTTCTTACCTATTTTATGATGGGGCTAATACCATTGGTTGCGGCGGTAGTGCCTTCTGAAGCAGTACCTGACCATCTCAAGGCAAAAGCCATTGGCTTGATAACGGGAGTTGCCGAGATTGTTGGCGGAGTGCTTATACCAGCGCTAGCAGGATTACTTTCTGATGCGGTTGACCCCTCTGCTTTCTTGTGGATTGCGGCAAGTTTGGCATTGGCAGGACTTGCTTTTTCAACGAAACTGAAGTAAAAATAACGTAAATTTATTATTGTCTAAAATGAAGACAATAAACAGGCAAGTACAGGATAATTTATGTATAAAAGAAGTATTTTTTTGTACTTATAATAGCAAAAGTGCTTCATTTATCCAAAATCTTTGACTACTTGCCTACGATTATGCTTCGACACTCCGTCATTCTAAAATTAAAACCCACGCTAACTGAAGACGAACAACGCGCTTTACCTATTCAACCCACCCACAGCACATTGCCTTTGTTGAAAATTGGTGGATTCCGAACGTGGAAGATTTTCTGGAGATAGATTATCTGCCACTATTTATTGCTCCAGAGGAGTTACATCTTAGTAGCAAGAATGAATGAAGTCTGATTAGTAAAAAGTGAACCCTAAATTTCCTCTCAAATGAAAATCAAGTCGCTATTTTTTGCCGCACTTTTATTATTTCAGGTGTTTTTGGTCAATGCCCAACAGGAAACCAACCGTGTCTTAAAACTCTTTCCCCAAGGAACGATTTTACACAGAAATATCCCATTCAATAACGATACCCTCAAAAAGCATTTATTAGATATTTATCTGCCCGCCAATGCTTCCAAAAACCTGCCGCTCGTGGTGCTGATACACGGTGGTGGCTGGATTAGCAATGACAAAACCGCCGATATTGGCTACATGGGTAATACGGTTTCGGCCCTGATTAACAGTGGCATTGCCATTGCGTCCATAGATTATCGCTGGGCAACGCAAGCTACGTTTCCCGCCCAAATTCAAGATTGTAACCGTGCGGTGTCTTTTTTGTATGATAATGCCGAAAAATATGGGTTAGATAAAAACCGAATCGCTTTGATGGGATTCTCCGCTGGGGGGCATTTGGCCTCTTTGCAAGGGTTGTCCAACAACAATAAAGTAGATGCTTTTTTTATGCCCAATACCTCAAAGAAATTTCGATTTAAAGCAGTAGTTGACTTTTACGGGCCTGCCGAGCTGATTTTGTTTCCTGGTGCCGACGATGCCAAATCGCCCGAAGGATTGCTGATTGGGGCAGCGCCGATTGCGCGCCCTGATTTGGCTAAAATTGCGAGTCCTACAACCTACGTTGATAAAACCGATCCGCCGTTTTTATTGATTCATGGAGAAAAAGACAACTTGGTTGCACCCCGTCATTCGCAGTTGTTGAGCAGTTGGCTAACGGCCAAAGGCGTTAAAAATGAGCTTATTATCGTTAAAGATGCCCCTCATTTTGGGAAAATGTTTGATGTAGAAGAAATTAAGACCAAAGTGGTGAATTTCCTAAACAAAGAATTAAAATAACCGTCACTAAAACCATGCAAGTGCATGATACAATTGTTGGTTTAATTTTATTTTTTCGTAAAAAATCACAAAATATGAAGCGTAAATATCAAATTCTCTTGTTGGCGGTTGTATTGCTGAGTGTTGGGTTTAGCGGCAACTTTTCATTGACTTTGAGGGCGCAATCCAATGCCCAAGCACCGAAAAACAAACCCGCTGCTAAAAAAGTGGATTGGAAACTAGGCGTGGCGCTTTATACCTTTAGTACCGCATCATTTCCCGAACAACTGGCCTACGCCGACAGTGCTTCCTTAAAGTACGTGGAAGGGTTTGTGTTTGCCAAAGCAGGAAAAGAACTCCAAGACTCGGCGCTATTTCGGCTTTCGCCGTCGGGGCTTAAGCATTTGAAAAAGCAGATAGCGGATAAAGGGCTCAAAATGGAGTCGATTTATATCATTGGAGGTAAAACAGTGGCCGATTGGAAACGAGATTTTGAAATAGCCAAAGCCTTTGGTGTCAAATACGTGACCGCCGAACCACCCCGAAACTTGTGGAACAGCGTGGATAGTTTGGCGGGGGTTTATGGAGTAAAAGTGGCTTTGCACAACCACTGGAAAGGAAACAGCATTTATTGGCATCCCGACTCGCTATTAGCCGCGTTGGAAGGACATCCCAACTTCGCGGCTTGCCCCGATTTGGGACACTACCCAAAATCGGGAATAAACCCCATCCTAGCGTTGAAAAAACTGCAAGGTAAAATCATCGGGATTCACCTAAAAGATATCGCGGAATATAACAACAACAAAATTCAAGACGTACCTGTAGGGACGGGAGTCATTGACTTCCCAGCGGTTTTTGACGAATTGAAAACCCAAAAGTACAAGGGATATATCATGATTGAACGCGATACCAAAGAGAAGCCGTCTAACCTTTCCTCGGTGAAACAAACGGTCGATTTTTATTATAAAACACTAGCCATCCCCCGCTGAGGTAGGTAGCTATTGTGCGCCCTTTTTTACCAACAACTCTAATTGAATGAAAACGAAAATTCAATCTGTTTTAGCCTTGCTACTCGTATCGAGTGTTGGAGGTTATGCCCAAGACAAAACTCAGTTTCAGACCCCGCCCAATTCGGCTAAGCCGCGCGTTTGGTGGCATTGGATGAACGGAAATATCGCTAAAGAAGGCATCCAAAAAGATTTGGAATGGATGCAGCGTGTGGGTATTGGCGGGTTTCAAAACTTTGATGCCAACCTACTTACTCCCGTGGTCGTTCCCAAAAAATTGGTCTTTATGACGCCCGAATGGAAGGATGCGTTCAAGTTTACGACCCAATTAGCTGACCAAAAAGGGCTCGAAATGGCCATTGCGGGTTCGCCAGGCTGGAGCGTGACGGGTGGGCCTTGGGTAAAACCTGAGGATGGTATGAAAAAGTACGTTTGGTCGGAAGTGTTGATTGAAAAGGGTCAAAAAACGCCCATTAAACTTCCACGTCCTGCGGATAATATTGGTAAATTTAAAGAAGTACCTACGGCGGCTGGCGGTTTGATGGGAGGGTTTGTTGGAACGATGCCGACCTTTTATGCGGATGCAATGGTGATAGCCTACAAATTGCCTAGCAACGAGAAACACCTCTTAGCGTTGAACCCTAAAATCACCAAAAGTGGGGGCGATTTTGATGAAAAGTTGTTGTTAGACCACGATTTAAGTAAATTGTTTGAACTGCCAGCGATGAAAGTAGGCGAAGATATGTGGGTGCAATATGCCTTTGATGCTCCTCAAACGTTCAAAGCTTTTGCGGTAGGAGTGGGAAGTGCTGGGGAGCTGGCTGATTTTAACGGCGGACCGACAAACCGTAGTTTAAAAGTAAGCGACGATGGTATCAATTTCCGAACAGTAGCCAAAGTTCCCAATAGCACCTTGCCTTTTATTACCATTGGGATAGCCCCAACCACGGCGAAGTATTGGCGGATTTGTTTTGAAACACTGCCACCTGCTCCTAATCCATTTGCCAGCTTGGTCGGTGCTCCAACGGGAGAACTAAAGTCGGAACCAGCGCATATTTCAGAATTTGTACTGTTTAATACCACCAGAATCGACCAAGCAGAAGACAAAGCAGGGTTTTCAGCATGGAAAGAAGGCAGCCCCCTAACCCCCGATGGGGGAATTGATGCAATTCCAACCTCAGATATTGTTGATTTGACTGACAAAATGCAACCCGATGGCACACTTGATTGGGTTCCTCCATCGGGGCGGTCAGATGCATCTGCAGAGGGGGCTTGGATGGTAGTTCGTTTGGGGTATTCGCTCACTGGCCGCCAAAACCACCCCGCTTCGCCCGAGGCGACTGGTTTAGAGGTAGATAAATTGGATAAAGAGGCCGTTCGTCGTTATATTAATACCTATTTGGACATGTACAAAGACGCCACTGGCGGCTTGATGGGCGCTAAAGGGCTAAATTACATGGTGTTGGACAGCTACGAAGCGGGACACATGAACTGGACCAAAAACTTTCCTGATGAGTTCAAAAATCGCCGTGGGTATGACCTTCGCCAGTGGGTACCTGTTTTGACGGGCAGAATCGTGACATCGTTGGAGGCAAGTGAGAAGTTTCTGTGGGATTTTCGCAAAACGATTGGTGAGATGATTGCCGAAAACCACTACGATGTGATTGGAGAAGAGTTGAAGAAACGCGGCATGAAACGTTATACCGAATCCCACGAGGGGGGGCGAATTTATTTGGCCGACGGCATGGACGTAAAACGAAATTCTGACATTCCAATGTCGGCCATGTGGACGCCAGGAAGTTTGGCGGGAGGGAACGACGAGGAGGTACGGAGCGAAGCAGATATTCGTGAATCGGCTTCGGTGGCCAATATTTACGGTAAACCCATTGTGGCGGCAGAATCAATGACGTCGGTGGGGAAACCTTTTCAAGAATACCCTGAAAAATTAAAAAGAACTGCTGATTTGGAAATGGCGTCGGGTTTGAACCGATTTGTGATTCACACTTCCGTTCACCAACCACTCGATGATAAAAAACCTGGGTTTTCATTGGGGCCATTTGGGCAGTATTTTACGCGCCAAGAGACGTGGGCTGAAGCGGGAGGCAAGGCATGGATGGCCTATTTGGGGCGTAGTTGTTATTTGTTACAACAAGGCCGCAACGTCGCGGATATTTTATACTATTATGGTGAAAACAACAACGTGACGTGGATTAGCCGTGAAAAACTGCCCTCAATTCCAGCGGGTTATGAATTTGATTATGTCAATGCTTCTGCACTTTTAAATGCTATTAAGGCCCAAAATGGTAAACTCGTGGCGCAAAGCGGCAATACATATAGCGTGTTGGTACTGGATAAATCAGCGAAACTGATGACTTTACCTGTATTGAAAAAAATCCGTGATTTGGTAAAAGCAGGGGTCAAAGTAGTGGGTGAAAAACCGCTAAAATCGCCAAGTTTGTCCGATAATGAGGCAGAATTTCAGTCGATTGCGAATGAAATTTGGTCAAATCCAAACGTAACCGCCAATGGCGTAGTAGAGACGTTGCATGCAACGTCTCTACCAACGCCCGACGTAATTATTTCAAATGCCCCAAATAAAATCCTGTTTCGCCACCGTCAAACAGCGAGTCAAGATATTTATTGGTTAAACAATAGAGGCACGGAAGCCACCGAGGCCGAAATCAGTTTCCGTGTGTCAGGCAAAGTACCAGAACTATGGAATCCACAAACAGGCACAGTCGAAAAAGTCAGTTACCAAATTAAGGATGGCCGCACCATTGTTCCTTTGAAATTTGACTCATGGGATGCTTTTTTTGTTGTTTTCAACGATAAAGCCACGGCCAATAGCTATACCAAGCCTGCTACTAAAGAAACGCCCCTGAGCCAAATGTCAGGAGCATGGAAAGTAAACATTGCAGGTAAAAACGCAACGATGGATAAACTGACTTCATGGAGTGAAAATGCAGATACGGACGTAAAATATTTCTCAGGGACAGCCACTTATGAAAATAATTTCAAAATAAATACCCCCATTGGGGGAAAAGGGGCTGTTGTGCTCGATTTGGGCGATGTTAAAAATATCGCGGAGGTCATTGTGAATGGTAAAAACGTAGGAACCGTTTGGAAAAAACCGTTTAAAATCGACATTACTTCGGCGGTCAAAGAAGGTGATAATACCCTTCAAATCAATGTCACCAATAACTGGGTAAACCGTCTTGTGGGGGATGCACAGCCCGATGTGAAGCAAAAAACAACTTTCACGACCATGCCCTTTTATCGCAAAGATTCGCCTTTGCTTCCTTCAGGATTAGTAGGGGAGGTGAAGGTGTTGCAAGTGAAATAATAGAAACGACGTTTGACGCCCCCGAAATGCGTTCTCGAATCCTAAGCTTTTTAAAAGAAACCTTGAAACCATGAAGTTGGCCAGAAAATCTTGGTTATTAGCGCTTATCTTGCTTCACTATCAAGTAATTGCGCAGTTGAGTGTCTCAAAATTGACCTGTGAATACATGGAGAATCCTTCGGTGGTGGATGAAAAACAGCCGAGGTTGTCGTGGGTAAATCTTGCTCAAAACAACGAAAGGGGGCAAAAGCAAACGGCTTACCAAATTCGGGTAGCTACCAGCCGAACGGCACTCGCCACGCCTGATTTGTGGGACAGTGGCAAAATCAGCAGTGAGGTTTCTCATCGGGTGCGTTATGCAGGAAAATCCTTGGCATCGCGCGATAATTGTTATTGGCAAATACGGGTATGGGATAAAAACGGAACGCCGTCGGCTTGGAGTTCGGTAGGGCAGTGGCGGATGGGTTTGCTGAATCCCTCCGACTGGAAAGCCGAGTGGATAGGAGCGCCTTGGCAAGGAGAGGAGGCACTGCCGAAGCCGCCAGGAGGCCCCAATGAACGCACCAAACTTTTGCCACCACCCGCACCTTTGTTGCGTAAAAGCCTGACAATTACCAAGAAACTCAAACAAGCAGTGGTCTATACGACGGGGTTGGGGTATTTTGAGTTGTATGCCAACGGAGAAAAAGTGTCCGACGATTTGTTGGTTCCTAACCAAACCAATTACGACAAACGGCCGTCGTTGCCCAAAGCCTACATTTCGCTGCCCGACGAATTTCGCGATTACCAAGTGATGTACCTTGCTTACGACTTGACCCATCGCTTAAAAATGGGAAAAAATGCGATTGGGGCTATTCTTGGCAATGGGTTTTACAATGCGCCCAAATTTTGGACGGCATCGTACGGCTCGCCCCGATTTATTGCGCAGCTGCACCTGACTTACCAAGATGGAAGCGAAGAGGTAATTGTGTCGGATACTTCGTGGAAAGCAGCTAAATCGGCGATTCAATCTGACTTGGTATTTGACGGAGAAATATACGATTCTCGCGAAGAGCAGCCCGACTGGTGCCAGCCTACTTTTGATGATTCGCGCTGGACATCGGCCATCAAACGCCGCGCACCTTATGGTCGTCTGGTCGCGCACACGTCACCTACAGATAAGATTACCAAGGTATTACAACCCGTTTCAGTCCAAAAACTGCCGAATGGAAATTACAAGGTAAATTTTTCCGAAGAAATATCGGGTTGGGTACGGCTCAAAAACGTATCAGCACCTGCGGGTCATTCCATCAAAATGACGTTCAATGCCAACGTTTATTCAGGAGAAAATACCTTTATTTTCAACGGTCAAAAGTCTCAAAACTACGCGCCTCGGTTCAATTGGTTTGTTTTTAGCGGGGTCGAAATTAGCAATTGGTACGGCGAACTCAAACCCGAACACATCCAAGCCGAGGCCGTTAACACAGACGTCAAGGAAAACGCCGTTTTTGAAACTTCTAACGTGCTGTTTAATCAAATTAACCACATTTGGCGGCGTAGTCAAATGGACAATATGCACGGTGGTATCGCCTCCGATTGTCCACACCGCGAACGTTCTCCCTATACAGGCGACGCCCAAGTGGCGTGCCATACCGTCATGCACAATTTTGACGCCCGTGCTTTCTACAAAAAATGGCTCAACGACATGCTTTCGGCACAAATCCCCGCCACGGGCTACATTCCCAACGGTGCACCTTGGCAACCTGGGTGTGGGGGAGGCGTGGCATGGGGTGCGGCCATTCACGTGATTCCTTGGGAGTTTTACCAACATTACGGTGATGTCGAACTATTACAGGAAAATTACGAAGGGATGACGGGCTACATGAAGTACATGAAAACGTGGGTCAACGACGACGGAATTATGTTTTCGCAGCGGACGGGCAACGACGGGAAGCCATTGCAGTGGTGGAATTTGGGCGACTGGGCAGGACTGAAAGGAAAACTCCCGCCCGATGCGCTCGTGCATACATTTTATTATTGGTTGTGCGCGGACATTACGGCCAAAACGGCTCAAATTTTGGGGAAATCTCAGGAGGCATCAACCTACCGAACCATTGCCGAAAACACCAAAAAGGTATTTGTTTCAAAATTTTATGACGCTCAAAAAGGAACCTTCGGCAAGTACGGTGCGAATATTTTTGCCCTTAAAATGGGACTGGAAGGTGCGCAATACAAAGCCGTTGTTGCTTCGTTGAAAAACGATATTGCGGAAGCCGATGGGCATCTTGATACGGGTATTTTTGGTACTCGTTACTTTTTTGAAGTACTGGCCGAAAATGGGCTGAACGACTTGGCGTACAACGCTCTCAACAAAAAAACGTTTCCAAGTTTTGGGCATTGGATTGAGCTAGGAAGCACCACCACCCGTGAGTTTTGGGACGAAGACGGTTCGCACAATCACCCCATGTACGGGGGAGGTTTAAGTTGGTTGTATCGACACTTAGCGGGCATGAAAACCGACGAAAAAGCAACGGGTTACAAGCACATTGTATTTCGACCCATGCCTGTGAAAGAACTGACATTTGCCAAGTATTCGACAGAATCTAACTTTGGAAAAGCAGGAATCGAATGGCGTCAAAACAACGACTTTGAAATGCTGCTGGACGTACCCGTTGGAAGCACAGCTACGGTACATTTTCCCAACGGAGCTAATCGTAAAATCACCGAAAATAACCTCGATATCACACGCCTCAAGTCCGTCTCTAACCTTCGTGTCGAAGGCGATGACGTGGTGTTTGATCTTGAAAGCGGTACTTACCATTTTAAAGCGAAGTGATTAGAAAGAGGCGCCAAACGGATGCTAATTGAAACGCCCCACCGCAGTAGCTAAAATGGCCTTACTGGTAAAAATCATGAAGGGTTATTTCGTGGTCTATTTCTTCCGAGCGTCCTATCATCATTTTTTTATAGCCAGCGAAATGTGGTATTTTTATTGCACATTTCGCTGGCTATAAATCGTTTATTCCTTCCTAAAGCGATACAAATACGGCGCTTTGTTCTGTGCCCCCGTAAATTTCTTTTCGAGGCGTTCAAGCACGTCTAAAGAAAGAATCATTTTTTGGAAATTGGTGCGGACAAAAGTTTTTCCACTAATGGCTTCATACACTTCTTGTACCTCTTTCATCGTAAAGGTGTCGGGCAGTAGATTGAAGGCATTGATTTTTTCATCAATGTGGCTTTGAAGTGTTTTTAGAGCCTCATTGATAATTTGTTCGTGATCCATAATCATTCGTGGCAAGTCATAAATACCGTACCATTCGATTGACGCATCCAAGTCCGTTTTTTGTGGAACAACTTTATTTATGTCCACCAAAGCATAGTAACCCACTGAAAGAAAGCGCTTGGTAAACCAATCGTATTCGGTGGTGTGACTTGCACTTTTTTCGCCAAGTTTGTCGAAATTTTGCTGAATCAGTTTATCCAGAAATTCTTTACTACTTCTATTAGCTCGACCAAATACCTTGAATTGTTCCAAGTAAATTGATTCTATGCCCGTTCGCTCTCGTAAAATACGGTGTGCAGCGTCATCTATATCTTCGTCCTGAAAGACAAATCCGCTGGGTAAGGCCCAAAAGTCTCCTTTGAAATTGATTTTTGGGATTAATACTTGTAACTGCTGCTCCGAATACCCAAAAATGACGCAGTCGATGGATACCTGTGGGATGTAATTTTGTTGACTGGGGCTCTTCATATCTTCTATTTATTCCTCAAATGAAGGTGGTTGGGGAATGCTACTGCAAAGATATATTTTTGAAAAAAAATTATTGTATAAAAAATATACAATAGAAAAATATATTCAATACCTTTGTTCTGTTAATCACCCAAAACCTAGTTTGTAGCCTTGTAAATCCTTACGTTGATGCAAAAAAATCAGTGGTACGTACTTACGATTATTCTGACTTGTTTGACTTTCGATGCCAAAAGTCAGTCCTCGCTTCATTTGAACGACCTGAAAATGATTGGTAAAGTGGACGAACGTTTTCAATCTTATAATATAGAAATGTGCGAAGTGATTGGTGGCGACTTTTGGATTCCTTACAATCTGATTGATTCTGTCCGAAAAACCACCAACAAAAAGGGGATTGACGCGCTAAAATGGAAAATCGAACCGATTAATTTATACAAAAAGAAACTTCGGAACTTAGCGTCGGCCTTGGGATCAACGTATGTCAGGGTAAGCGGTACGTGGGCAAACGCCGTTTATTTTCAGAACAACGACGAAGAGAAAATGACCCAGCCACCCGCAGGTTTCAAAAACGTACTTACCCGTCAGCAGTGGAAAGGAGTCCTTGACTTTTGTAAAAGTGTGAATGGAAAATTGGTCACTTCTTTTCCCATTAGCGACGGAATGTACGACAAAGCAGGCAATTGGACTCCGACCCAAGTAAAATCCATTCTTGAATACACGCGCGCAGTAGGAGGGGAAATAGCGGCGGCAGAACTATTTAATGAGCCTTCCCATGCCTCGCACGGTGATGCACCAAAAGGGTACAACGGCGCACGATTTGCCAAAGATTTGGCCGCTTTCAAGGCGTTTGCTGCCCAAGAAGTGCCTCAAATGAAAATCATTGGCCCAGGTTCTACGGGCGAAGGAATACTGCCATCGGGGTTGGATTTGTCGGTGGATGAGCTCTTAGCTACTACGCCTAAACCTTCTTTTGAGGTGTTTACGTACCATTATTACGGCATGGTGTCGAGGCGCTGCATGGGTGGCCAAAAGCCCGAAAATGCCTTGTCAGCCGAATGGCTAAGTCGAACGGAAAAGGGGTTTGAATTTTACCAAAAAGCCCGTGATAAATACGTTCCTGATGCGCCTATTTGGTGTACCGAAACCGCTGAAACGGCCTGTGGGGGAAATCCGTGGGCGGCCACTTATTTGGATAGTTTTAGGTATTTGGAACAACTCGGCCGTCTGGCCAAAAAGGGCGTTCAGGTGGTGATGCACAATACCCTTGCCCGCAGTGAGTATGCACTGCTCGACCACGATACGCACAATCCGCGCCCAAACTATTGGGCGGCGTTGCTGTGGGGGAAATTCATGGGAACAGACGTATATGAATCAGCGAACACCGAAGCTGGCGTGGATATTTTTGTCCATAGTTTAAAAAACAAACGAAATGGACGGTCGGTACTGGTTATTAATACAAACGACAACGAAACTTCGGTGGTGATTCCAGCGGGAGCAACCCACTATTTATTGACCGCCGATGAGTTGATGACCAAAAAAGTGAAGCTCAACGGGCAGGAGTTGAAGCTAACCGCCAACGACGAGGTACCTACTTTGAAAGGGCAAAAGGTAAAAGCAGGAAAAGTGGCATTGCCTGCGCACAGTATTTTATTTCTCACGTTTGAGAAACTGTAGCCTTGGTCAGGCGGTAGTCAGACCAAAATTCTTGTTTTAGCCGTCTGACTATCGTCTGACAGCTGTTTAAAATATACACTAAAGAACCGTGGCGACGTACAAAACGCAAACACAATGAAAAAAGCAAGTATCATTCTTTTTATGTTCCTTTTCGGAATCACCCTTCAAGGGCTCTCTCAAAGCACAACTCCAACGGATTTCTATGCGGGTAAATGGGAGATTGCAGTAAATGGCACCCCTCGTGGCGACATCGTTTTCAAAACCAATTTGGTTCGTAAAGATGGCAAACTTACGGGTGAATTGGTCACAGATGATAACAAACGCCCCATCACTAAGATTGAAGAAAAGGACAAAACACTGGTGATTTATTTTGAGTCGTCGCAAGGTGGTGAAATTTCGATTGACTTAACCAAAGTAGATGACAACAACCTCAAAGGCACGTTGATGGATTTTACCGCAACGGCCAAACGGGTGAAGGAATAGAGGGGAATGTTGAATAAGACGAATTTCTCGAATGACGAATTTAGAATTTGAATGATTGAAAATTTGAGAAATTCGTCATTCGGGACGTTTGTCGTATAAGAAAATAAATACACATGAAGGTCAACAATAAAGTCATCGTCGTAACGGGCGCAGGAAGTGGAATTGGGCGGGAGCTTAGTCTTCAATTGCTCAAGAAAAATGCCAACGTCGCGGGCGTTGATATTCACGAAAATGCGTTGGCTGAGACCCAGCAAATCGCAGGTGTTGGCGACGACCGCTTCAAGGGTTTTGTGTTAGATATTTCTGCCAAAACAAAAGCCGATGCCTTGCCCAATGAAGTAATAACGCATTTTGGGCAAGTGGACGGCATTATCAATAATGCAGGAATCATTCAGAAGTTTATTCACGTCAATGACTTGGCCATCGAAGACATCAACCGAGTGATGAACGTCAATTTCTTTGGGACACTTTATTTGACCAAAGCATTTCTGCCACATTTCCTACAACGGCCCGAATCCCACATTGTCAATATTTCGAGCATGGGTGGGTTTATTCCATTTCCTGGACAAACCATCTACGGAGCAGCCAAAGCAGCGGTAAAACTCCTCACCGAAGGCCTTTATACTGAACTCAAAGACACAAATGTGCGCGTGACAGTCATCCACCCAGGTGCCATTGCGACCAACATTACCGAAAATTCTGGACTTGGAAAACCCAAAGTAGATGCTGATTCGGTCAAACAATCAAAAATGGCTTTGCCCGCCTCAAAAGCAGCGGAAATCATCATCAAAGCGGTAGAAAACAATAAATACCGAGCCACAATAGGTAAAGATGCCGCTATGCTGGACATTCTCTACCGCCTCAACCCACGATTTGCGACGAATTTCATTGGAAAAATGATGAAGAAAGCGTTAAGGAATGGGTAGGCTTTCTTTGGAAATTACTTTTTCAAAAATATTGCCAATTGAATTCTAGCCAATCTGTTTTTTTTAAACGACTATACCTGCCTTGTCAATTTCATTAAGTGCTAAAACACAAGTTAAGCGTTATTTGCTATCCGTTCGAAATCAATAAATTACGCTTATACAGGTACACGAAAACTTTCACTCTACTACTTAACTGATGTTACGCTCAGGAGTAGTCTAAGCAAATGATAATTGCTTTTCGTTCGTTGATAACTTGGTTTTCAAGAGTTGTAGTTCTGCGAAAGATGCCCCTGAATCGCTTTTAAGTATAATTTCCTTTTAAGGGCAAAATGATTAAGCTTTTCCTGAATTTTAAGGCGCTCAAGCTTAATGTAGGCACATAAACTGGCAAAAAAATAGGTCTTTTGCGTTTGTAGTGCGCGAGTAAGGGATTTTGATAATGAAGCGTTGTTTTTCAATGATCGCACGGGCGACCCCGTTATGATAATCTTCTACTCCTCATCTTTCTTGATAGGTCGTGACGATTTGCTGGGAATGGATAGTAAAAATAATTCGCCCTCGGTTTCATTTTCGTTTATGAAAAGGTCTTTACATAACAATATAGGTTCTTTGACTAAACGTATATAAACTAACCGAAGAACGCCAATTTTCAAATCTACATCGCTAATTTTAACAAATTTTCCATGAACTCGCGCTTAAATCGATAATGCTATTTCTCAGTTAGATTTAACTGCTCCTATCAAATGCTTTTTTAATGAACGTACGAAATTGATATTTTCAGCATTCACGTACGGCACGAGTCGCCCCGCATCTATCACAGAGAAGATAAGTAAACTTAACCGTATTTTTGATAGGCTTGTTTGACTAAGTCCCGCAGCATCTCATTCTTGGTCTTCTCAGAACACCTCATTACGAGGGTGAATCAAGGCATTTACTTCTTTGTCAGTCCAGATTACTGTATTTGAACGTAGGAGAATCTCTCTTTCAACTAACAGATCGTAAATTTTTACTTTGATATGAGCCTCATCTCACGCCAATTTAGCAATAGACTGCTTAATAGTGGTGCTTTGTTATCTGGGTATCACTGACTGCATTGGTTGTTAATTTGACTTTGTGGGTGTTATTCGGCGCTAGCGGTGCGTCGTTTACCAATACCGTACCATGTTTGCCCTCTCCGAATCCCTTTAGGCACCTGTACTGTCCACTACCAAATGTAGAAATAGAGACCTATTGTAGTCAAGCGGGCATTCTGGAGGGTTTAAAAGCGCTCATTAACTTGGCTTGTCGGCGGCAGAGTTGTGGACAACTGGGGGGAGTATGGGTTGTACTATTTCAAATAAGCTGTAAATCAGTCCCTGAGTCTGTCTAAAGGGCCAACCTAATACTGCTTTGGTTGACAAGGCATATTGAATTCAGGTATTAGAATAGCAGTATACTCCACCTGCAAGCTGAATTCATTAGTAATACCACTCAGTTAATGTTTGCTCATTGAGCCACAAGGTAACGCATTCACGTTGAGTCAGGGCTTAGTTATAGTTAGGCTAATAAGTGAGAAGATAGGTCTTTTTGGGGTAGATCGTGGTGAGGCTTCTGTTTTTGGTGTTGTATCCAGTACTTTTTAATCAACTAAGCGGTAGTGGCCAGAAGCTATGCAACAAGCCATTTGATGTTGAAATAGCATAAGTAATTTTTGATTAATTTAATAATAGTTAACCAAAAATGTAAATGATTTAATTTTAGTAATCTTTGATAATTGTTTGATAATCGTGCGGAGGTAAATGTTGATAATAACGCTTCAAAAAATCTGATATAAGCCGTAAACGATAGTTATTTAGTTGATTATTATCCACAAATAGTTTTTTTAACGTTTCCCATTGTTGTTGATTATTAAATGACGTTTTTTTTGACATATCGGCAATTATTGATTCAACTTTCGTATTACAAATAGATTGTGGGTCAATTTGTTCAAGCAAAAATAGCGCATCCTCAAATGAGCGGGCCGCAATTTTTGCTTGTGCTTGTTGAATCAATTGATGGCACACCTGATTTTGATAGAGTTTAAAAATTTCAATACTTTTTTTATGTGTTTCACTATAACAGTTTGTTTCTCTCGGAATACTGTTCAATAAGGCTAATGCTTCAGCAAACTGATTTGTTTTTGACAAAAATTCAGCTTGTTCTTTAATTGAAGCACATTGTTGATTATAATATTTTAATGCTTTTTGTTTTCCACTACTAAGAAAATCAACATATTCTGATTGTTCTGGTTTGATTTGATTTAAGGCGTTTTCAATAGCTAAAACTCGAGTTCTACCACTGCCTTTTAATTGTTTTGTAATAGATGAAAAAATGATATTTTTATCAATTTGTTTGATAATAAGACTAATCTCTGCTTCAACAATAGCTATGGTTTGTATTCCTGGGGAAATATTGCGTTGCTCTAACAACCTGAATACGGGATAAATGACTAAATTGTTCTGCATTTGCAGAGATGCTATCCCATTAGCTGTTAATAAATTTGTTATAGTAGATTGAAGTTTTTCGATTTGGGATATGTCTAAATCTTCTATATAACTGGGCATTACTAGTGATACTACAAAGTCGTTAGGTTGTAAGTTGTTTTTTTCTTGACCTAATACTATTTGAATGGTTAATGTACAAAAAAGCAAAGTTTGAATGATTTTTCTCATTGAATGATTACTTTAAGGTTAGCTTTTTGCTGCATTTTTTCGGCTATTATATCTCCACCATCGATTACATTACATATCGAAAAGTTGTCATCTTCAATTTTTTTAACCTCTAAAATTCCGATGTTTTTTTGGCGAGTAATTTCTTTACCATCAACGTTTACTTTTATGAGTTCAACTACTGCCAGCCGTTTGTTGGGAGTAAGGTCAAGAGATTTTCCTGCTGTTATAAGTATCTTCTGAGCACCCTTGCGTTTGTGAAGTTCTTGTATTTCAACAACTGACGCAAGATATGGAAAGAATTTACGAAGCCATTTATTAACGCCACATCCAATATTACTGATACCTTGCTTTATTGCTGCTGCGGTAGAGATACCCGAACCAGGCAAATCGCATGGGGATGGGGTAGAAAAAAGACCAGAAGTAGTACCACTTGAATTGCCTTTGCCAAAAGTTTCAGCATATACAACTTCGCCCGTTTCGACATCAATCATTTTGAGTGATAAAATGACTCTAGCGGTGGTAACATATTGTTGATATTGACTAGAAAATTGTTTATTTGTTCCTATTGAAATAAAATGTCCCGCCACAATGTACTGTGCACCAAGTGTTTTACCCTGTGATACAACTTTGCTATCTATAAAGTCTTCAGTTTTTTGAAGTTCCCGTTCGGTGGTAATGACATTGAGCTTAGTGCGGTCAACTATCGTAAAACGTTTGGACTTAACAAATTCATCGATTACAGTCTCTGTTAATTCATTTACATACTTGTCTTCTATGTAGTCAGCTCTACTAAAAGTTGTTACCCCAATGACAATTTTTTCATTTTGTCCAATGGCAAACTGAAAAGAGATAATAAAAATGCTTGAAAGAGATAATATCAATCTTCTCATAGGTTATTTAAGAGTAATAAGTATTGTGTTTCCTTTGACTAATCGCTCAGAGCGAATTTTACGTTCAGGCTTTTTACTCAAACTGAGTTGATTACAAAATTTCATAATATCAAGTGAATAGCGTGTGGTCGTAAGTGGGCGGTTATCTGGTGTGTTGCGAGGTACACGTATGACATCAAATATTGTCTTTAAGTTTGTAGTACCCTGAATATGATAACTTTTGGTATGCGTACTTACCCATTCTTCAATTATGTCTGAAAGAGGTAAAGTATCAGAACCTATCTCAGTTTCCATATTGATATCTGTCCCATCGGCTAAGTTAAACTCAAGACTTAAGTAGCGTCCATTTTCTACAATATCGTTAAATTTCTGTTGCATTATATTTAGAAAGTCCTCTGAGATAAGTTCTACCGATCTATTTATAAGCCTTGCAATATCTTGCGTATAAAATTTTCCACTGCTACCTACTTTATTTGCAAGCGTCATGGACGTAGAAGATTCGTAAGCGTTTAGCGTAACACTCACTTCATTACCACTACCTGATGTGTTAAAAATGTATTCTACCTCTACACAGATGTCAGTCCCTGAGCCACTTATTATTTGTGTCTTTAAGTCAGTTTGATTCTCGCTTGTCAAAATTTCATTGATAGCCATATTACGAGCTTTTGACAAGAAGTCTACTGTAGAATAACCTCGCTTATCAAAAATTTCTTTTACTTTAGTCATTACAATCCGTGCATTTATATCATTTTCGACGACTTCCCTGATGGATTCGTTTTCCTTAAACATCGGAAATACCATAATGGTTGGGCGAGTCACCAACTTGGCTTTGCCTGTATCTGAGGCGGTAGCTATTGAAGTGGGGACTTGTCTATTTGTATCTTTGGATTGTCCATGAGTATGAATGCTAACTACAGATAGCCATACAATAAAGAATGTGTAATATTTCATATACACTTGTTAATAACCAAATTTTCGTATTACCCCTTGTTGCTCTAAATACCGTCTTAACGCCTCAAAATTCACTGTCATTTCAAACATAATAGTCCTTTTGTTATTTGATGTAAGACGGCGTGCTTTGGACACCTTTTGCATGCTACTAATAAAGGGTTGATACTTTTTTTGAGTAATAAAATCGTCAAAAAAAGTATCTTGTTTAGCACGATCTTCTATAAGTGGTAGTCTGTAAGCAGAATTTGTTGAAGTAGGTAGACCCACAAAAAGTAAAGTTTCTAGTACGTTTTTTTTTGCATTTTGTTCGATTGAAGGCATACCTATACCTTGACCTGAAGCTCGTAAGGTAATTGTACCAGGTGCGTTTTCGTATAAAAATGATACATTTGAACTGACAGGAACACGCTGGCACGCTGGTAACAATACCCATAAAAAAAAGACTAAAGCACAGAGTTTAAGCACCAATCTACTCATTATTTAGTCAATTTTAAAAGTGCTTCTTTAACTTTTTGAGCAGGTACAAAATTCGGCTTATATGCTAAAGCATTGTCAATAACTTGGGTCGCTTCTTCGTATTTACGCATTCCCATGTATGCCTCCGCGACTACTGTTAAAGGCTTATGTAACTCTGCAAAGCGGAATTCAATACTTTTTTTAGCATCTTCTAGTGCTAGACCATTGTTACCTTCCTGTAGTTTAATCCATCCGCGAACAAAGTAAGCATTACCGTAGCGAGCATCGAATGTAAGAGATTTTTCAACTTCTATTTTAGCTTCATTAAGTTTGCCTAAATTCGCTAGCGCAAAGGCACGATTTGCATATAATCTCGCTTGTGACGGTTCTATTTCCTCTGCTTTTGCAAAGAAGGGTAATGCTTCTTCAAATTTTCCTTGAGCATTTTTAAGATAACCTTGGGCTACGTAAGGGTAGCCCGATTTAAGATTTAAAGTAGCTGCCATCTCAAAATCCTTTCTTGCTTCCTCAAATTTATCTATATAATAATAACAAAATCCTCTGTTCATGACTACATCAAAGTTCTTATTATCTATTTGGAAGGCTAAGTTAGCGGCTTCAATTGACTCCGCATAACGTCGTGCTGATTGTAACACGATGGCTTTATTTTGGTGGGCTTTAAAGTACTTCGGTTTTAACGAAATTACTTTATCGTATCCTTTGATTGCGTCGGTATAATTACCAGATGCTCCCAAAATCAGTGCATATTCGAATTGATAATCTACTTCTTTAGGTTTCATCTGGGCTGCTCGTTCCAAATCCGCGATTGCACCCGTCCAATAGTTTTTGTCATATGTTGATACACTTTTCTTTAGAAGGCCCCTTTCATAATACAGGCTTGCGTTGAGGGAGTCTTTGGCGATTTGAGCGTCAAAGACCTTTATTTTATCCTTCTTTTTTTCTTCACGTTCTTCTATCTTTTCAAAAAGGTTGCCAATCTTATCCAATGTGTTTTGTAATTCATAGGCCTTATTAGCCGCTTTTTCCTCTTCGGTTTTTACAGAATTTTTCCCCCCTAGTTGTGCGTTGTTCTCACCATAGCGCATATCATCAGCATCAAGCGTAGCTACTGGGATACCAGATTGGGCAACTTGCTGCCAGTCGGTCAAAGGAGGAGGGGTAGCTTTACTTAAGTCGCGTGCTATGTGCCGATTAGGTAATTTGTTCGATTCTAAAGATGCAGTAATAATATTGATTGAGCGAAGCATTTCTTCACCATCGTTTTTATCATAGTCATTCTTAATCAATAAATCAGCATTTTTAGTTGCATTGTTAAAATCTTCTAACCAAAAATATATTTTCGATAAATTAAAGTAGGCCGAATAACGAATTTTACGGTCAGATTTTTCATCGGCTAAATACTTTGAGGGAAGCGCTTCAAAATAATCTATAGAAGCCTGTAAATCAGCTTTGTTGAGCGGGATATTCGGTTTCATGGCTTTAAAAGCCGTTTGAATAGAGCTTGCGTGTTGTTTAAATGCTTCGTATTCAGGATGTTTTTTGGAATCAACTACCCATAAAATTTGTCGTTCACCAGATATATTATAGTAGGCATAATTCTGGATTAAAGTTGAGTGTACAAATCTTAAATTTTCATTGAGAAGTTCACGCCATAATGGTACAAGAAGACCCGTAGCATTTTTTGACCAATACTCTTTTAATTGAGCTAAGGATGAAAACTCAGGTGTTTTTCCTTCAGAGCCTCCTACTAACATCTCTGGGTACTGTCCAACAATTACCTGTTTATGGTCAATAATTGTGATGGAAGTGGGTACCTTATATCTAAATTGAAAGCGAAAGGTTGTCTTAGAAATTTCTTTTCCATCTTTATCTTTCTCTTTTGTTGTATTGGATTGCTCAGTAGGACTAGACACGTACAAGTCCCCAATTTTAATACGTACCATAAAATGTCCCCCATTACCAACATCTTTGTATCCTTCGATGCGACAGCACTGCCCTTTAAGACTTGCTGCAGATATACCCAACTGCTTTTCAGTAGTCGATGAAATGTCATAAGCTACTGAATAAGTGAGATATTCTGGAGCTAAAGGGCGTTTAGGGTAGATTATGTATGAAACATCAATCTGTGCCTTGTCTAAATCCACTTTTTGAGAATAGCTTAATGAAGTGAAAATAGCTAAGGAAAATAGTAGGACTGTAGTTATGTTACGCATTTTCAAATTTTATTGTATTCTAAAGACGGGTAAAAGTATTTACATTTTTTTTAATTATTATAATTTGCCAAAAAATTTACAATAAAAATTACAGACTCCAATATTTTTAGGTTAAAAAAAATAAAAAATAGCATAAAATATACCTAAAGAAAGATGCAAAATATTGGCACTTCAGACTACTAAGTAGCTGTAGAATATTTTGATAAGTTTTTGAAAACCAAAGTGTACGAGAGGAATTCGGAAAGAGATTATTGTTACCAGTAAGGTTGAAGCGAATATGAAGACCTGTGGGCAAGTTACGGACGTGTTGCTTTATAAGCTGAATTATTAATTTTAGTTATATCAGTGTTAAAATTTATGGATCATTTTTGTATGCCAGAGCGCTTTCGTTGTTGATTATAATAGATTTTAAATAGCCAAAGAACTTATGTTTAGTCACTTCTAGTGATTCAAAAGTTCACTTTTCTGCCAATTTATGTTTTGAGGGTAGTTTGAATAGATTCAACTTAAGCGTTCTTATAAGCCGCTTTTTGCTACCATATTTTGCCTAAAAGAATATTTTTAATAGCCTGAAAATTGATTTTTAACAAGTTGTGCTACTAAAGTATGCTTACTATTAGTAGTTATAATAACAAAAAATAAAGTCTGACAAACCATCTACGGAGCAGCCAAAGCAGCGGTAAAACTCCTCACCGAAGGCTTTTATGCTGAACTTAAAGACACAAATGTGCGCGTGACAGTCATCCATCCAGGCGCCATTGCGACCAACATTACCGAAAATTCTGGACTTGGAAAACCCAAAGTAGATACTGATTCGGTCAAACAATCAAAAATGGCTTTGCCCACCCCCCCAAGCAGCCGAAATCATCGTTCGGGCAATGGAAAACAATAAATACCGAGTTACGGTCGGTAAAGATGCGACGATGCTCGACATTCTCTACCGCCTCAGCCCGCGATTTGCGACGAATTTTATTGGAAAAATGATGAAGAAAGCCTTGAAAAATGGGTAGCTAATTGTTTTACCCTCCGTCCCTCAATGTTTCTAAGCCAAGTTCTATAAACTTGGCTTTGTCTTTTTTCATCAATGCCACCATTGCTTTTCTATCTTCAGGTATTGTAAAATATTTATCGGCCCACAAGTTGATTTCTACCATGATGGGCAATAAATCAATTCCTTTTTGGGTCAATTTATACAATACTTTGGCTTTGCTTTGAGGGTGTTCCAATTTTAAGATGAGCCCGTTTTCTTCTAATGCCTGCAATCGGGCAGCTAAAATATTGGTCGCTATTTTTTCGCCTGATTTTAAAAAATCGCCATACGTACATCCATTTTTGTCCATTAAGTCCCTGATTATCAACAAAGACCACTTGTCGCCCCAAACATCAAGTGAGTTACTGATGGGGCATTCCGACCTTTTTTTTGATTCTTTCATAAAAATAGTCTTAAATTTACTTGCATTTTGAAAGTAAATTGTTTTACATTTGTACTTGCAAAATGCAAGCAAATTTACAAACAACTATTTTACGAAATCAAAATGAGCCAAAATATTTTAATTACAGGTGCATCGTCGGGCTTTGGTTTGCTGGTAGCCAAGCATTTGCACAACAGTGGCTATCATGTCATTGGTACCAGTCGCAATCCCGAAAAATACCAAAGCCTTGTACCGTTTAAACTATTGGCATTGGATATTGCCGATGACCATTCTGTAAAGACATTTAGCAAGCAACTTTTCGCTGAAATCAAACAGTTGGACGTATTGATAAACAATGCAGGGTTTTATTTATCGGGAATTGCCGAAGAAACGACCATTGAGCAAGGCAAACAACAATTTGAAACCAATTTCTGGGGGACGATAAAACTTACCAATGAGTTGTTGCCGACTTTTAGAAAGCAGCGATTCGGTAAAATAATAACCATTGGTTCTATAATGGGCTTGCTCAATTTCCCCAATGCAGCTTATTATGGTGCTTCAAAACACGCCTTAGAAGGATATTTTAAAGCGTTGAGATTTGAGTTAAATGACTTCAATATCAAAGTGGCAATGGTTGAGCCTATGGCCTTCAAAACCAATCTGTTAAGTGGCTCGGTAGCAGTGGCAGGCAAAATAGACGACTACAACACGTATCGAAATAAAATAGCCGCATTCGCAAAGAATTTATTTGAAAATGCCCCCGAACCCACGCCCGTTATTGATACCCTCGTCAAATTGGTGGAAGATAAAAACCCAAAATTCAGTCATCCTGTTGGGAAAGGTGCATCGGTTTTTCTGGCGATTCAGCATTTTGCCTATAAAACATTTGAAAACTCGATCATTAAAAGTATAAACAAGACAAAAAAATGAGAGCATTTACAGTAAATCGCTACGGAAAAAAAGAAACATTGTCACTTATTCAAGTCGCAGAACCAACCCCAAAGGATAGCGAAGTGGTGGTTCAAGTCCATGCTTCGGGCGTGAATTTGTTGGATTCCAAAATTAGAGATGGGGAGTTTAAACTCTTATTGCCTTATAAAACCCCCTTTGTGTTAGGGCATGATGTGGCAGGTATCGTTACCAAAGTTGGCCCAAAAGCAAACAAATTTAAGGTTGGCGATGAGGTGTACGCACGTCCTGCCGACTTTCATATTGGTACTTTTGCCGAATACATCGCCGTCGATGAGCGTGACTTAGCACCGAAACCCAAAAACCTAACCATGGAAGAAGCGGCTTCTATTCCATTGGTGGGTTTGACCGCTTGGCAAGCGCTTGTTGAAAAAATGAATATTCAAAAAGGGCAAAAGGTATTCATTCAGGCAGGTTCGGGTGGTGTGGGCACATTTGCTATTCAGCTGGCAAAACATTTGGGAGCTTTTGTGGCTACCACCACAAGTGCTGCTAACAGTGATTTGGTGAAAAGTTTGGGGGCTGATGTGGTCATTGACTATAAAACACAAGATTTTGAAACTATACTAAGCGACTACGATTTTGTGCTAAACAGTCAGGATGGCAAAACACTGGAAAAATCTTTGAATATTTTAAAACCCAATGGTAAAGTTGTTTCCATTTCGGGGCCGCCTGATGTCGAATTTGCCAACGAAGTAGGTTTGTCTTGGTTTGTTAAAATAATCATGCGTTTGTTGAGTTTTGGCATTAAAAAGAAGGTGAAAAAGCTACATCTAAATTATAACTTCTTGTTTATGAGAGCAGAGGGCAAACAGTTGAGCGAAATAACTTCTCTCTTAGAAACGGGAAAAATCCGCCCAATCATGGATAAAGTTTTCCCATTTGAGCAAACCAACGAGGCGTTGGCTTATGTCGAATCGGGTCGTGCAAAAGGAAAGGTAGTTATTAAGGTGAAATAAATTGGTTTGATGCTCTACAGTGGAATATCCCTCAAATTTCTCCAACTCAACACTTGTGCACTACTACGTTTTTGCACTTCGTCGCCGCCGTATATCAAATAACTTTCGGTGGGTAGCGAGCCAGATAAGGCTTGGAAATAGGTCAGCCCGTCAAAAAAATGATTGCTAATGGTGCGGCTTGATTTGATTTCTACAGGCAACAATCGACCGCCTTTATCAAGCAACAAATCTATTTCATGAGAACCAGAAACGTTCCAGAAGTAGTTTTTGGGAGATAGGTTTTGGTTGAGTTGGTTTTTGAGAATTTCATTGATAATAAAATTCTCAAACAAAGCTCCTTTGGCAAAATGTCGATTGAGGTCTTCCACATGGCGGAGATTGAGCAATGCACAAGCCAAGCCCGTGTCATAAAAATAAAGTTTGGGCGACTTGACGATGCGTTTATTGAAATTTTGGTGATATGGACGAAGCGTGTAAACGATGAAGCTGGTTTCCAACACACTTATCCACCTATTGACCGTTTGATACGAAACACCAATCATGTTGCCGATGTCTGATAAATTGACGAGTTGTCCAATGCGCCCCGCACAAATTTCGAGAAATTGACGAAACGTACCCAGGTCGCCGACATTCAGAACTTGACGAACATCCCGCTCAACGTAAGTGCGAAGATAATCTTGCAGCCAAGTTGTGGGGTTTAGGTCGAGGTCATAAATACGAGGATAAAACCCTTTCAAGATATAATCTTCGTAAGTGGGCAAGGCAAAGTGGGTCTGCTGAATTTCTGCCAAAGAAAATGGCAATAAATTGAAAATTGCAACTCGCCCAGCCAAGCTTTGGGCAATACTGTCCATTAATAGAAGGTTTTGTGAACCTGAAATCACATATTGGCTTGCTATTTTTTCTCGATCGGTTATCACCTGAATGTACGAAAGGAGATCGGGAGCATATTGAACCTCGTCAATAATGGCTTTTGTTCCAATATGGTGAAGAAAGCCTTTGGGGTCAGATAGAGCAAATTTTCTAAGTTCAATATCTTCTAAATTCTGATAAGTGTGGTTCGGAAAAAGCTGTTGGATGAGGGTTGATTTACCGCTTTGGCGAGGCCCTGTTACAGCAATAACGGGCATTTTTTGGGCTGATAGATTTATTTTTTGACTTAATTCTCTGATTATCATATACTTGTAAATTAGATATTTAATTTCTATTTTGCAAATATAACATAATCTTGAAACAATACCGAATAGCGCTTGGTAGTCTAACTTTACAACTCCTTCCTAAACCGATACAAATACGGGGCTTTATTCTGAGCCCCCGTAAATTTTTTTTCGAGGCGTTCGAGCACGTTGAGGTCGAGCATTTTCTTTTGGAAGTTGTTGCGGGCGAAAGGTTTGTCATAAACCGCCTCGTACAATTCTTGTACTTCACGCATGGTGAAGGTTTCGGGCAGGAGATTAAAGCCAATGAGCTTTTGGTCAAGATTTTGACGGAGCGCTTCGAGCGCGGTAGTGATCATTTCGTTGTGGTCCATAATCATCTTGGGCAACTCTTTAACATTGTACCAACCGACGGAAGCATCAAGCATTCCTTTACGGGGGCTTACTTTATTAATATCCACCAAGGCATAATACCCAATCGAAACAAACCGCTTGGAGAGCCATTCAAAGCTGCTTTCGTCCAGAATACCTTTTTCTATCCATTCTTTCTTCATGTTGTTGAAACCCTCAAAGATTTCGTGGTTGATACGCGAGGGGTCTCCAAAAACGCGATATTGTTCTAAGTAAATATCAGTAAGTCCAGTGCGCTCTTCTAGAATACGTTGAGCCGCCAAGTCGATGCTTTCTTCTTGCCTGATAAATCCTCCAGGCAACGTCCAGACGGGATGAGGGAGGTCAACTTTAGGTACTAGCACCTTTAATTCTAATTCTTGATAACCAAAAATAACACAGTCGATGGACAGTTGGCGAATAAAATGGTCTTCGTCGAATAACTTCATGGGGCGTGGTTTTAGGAATTATGAATTGGTAGATTTCAAATTAGGGATAAATACACAAACTAAACATGAAAGTTACACTTTTGACAGGCTTTCGAATAATATACGGCTTGAAAAAGCTCGCTTTCATTTATCCCTATATTTTGCCGCTTGTAAAATATAACTCTTCAAAGACAAAATAATGCAAAAATTATTGTCTTTAAAATAGACAATAAAAATTTTTATTCTATACCTTTGTTGGGTCATACCTCTAACGTATTCGTAACCAATACCTCCATTCGCCCCAAAAAACACCTCAATGAAAAAAATCATCAAAATTGTACTTGGAGTCATTGTTGGCCTCGTGGTGCTTTTGAGCGCCGCAGCGGGAATATTTATTTACAAGGTTAAAAATGGATTTCCCGTATCTTACGAGACCGAAGCGCCCCAAATCACTTTTCCAACGGGCCAGCCTGCCATCTTACTTTTTTCAAAAACTACTGGATTTCGTCACGGAGCGTCGATTGATGCTTCTAAACCTGTGATTGCCGATTTGGCCAAGAAAAACAATTGGTATCTGTATGAAACGGAAGAAGGAGGGGTCTTTAACGCGGAGCAACTAGCGAAGTTCAGCGTGGTGGTGTTCAACAATTCGACGGGCGAAGTGATTAATGATGAGCAAAAGCGAGTGTTGGAACAGTACGTCGAAAACGGAGGTAGTTTGATGGGGATTCACGGTGCGGGCGACGACTCACACCACTGGGATTGGTACGAAAAACATTTATTAGGCGCGAAATTTTCGCACCACCCGCTCGACCCTCAGTTTCAGATGGCCGATATTATACTTGATGCGGCTCCCAAAGATAGCCTTTTCAGTACGTTAGCCCCGAAATGGTCTAATTCGGACGAGTGGTACGTATTTTTTGAAAATCCCCGCAAAAAGGGCTTTAATATCGTATATACCATCAACGGTGAAAGCATTAACCCAAGCGGAAATATGTTGTTTGTGTCCACCAAAAACTTTGGCATGGGCAAAGACCACCCCGTGGCTTGGTACAAACAAACGGGTAAAGGCAAAACTTTTTACACTTCAATGGGGCACAACGAAACCGCTTGGCAGAATGCCAATTTTGTGAAATTGATTGAAACGGCGTTGCAGTGGAGCTCAAAAAAACAACCTCAATAAGAATTTAACCTATCAGTAACTCTCTTAATTATTGTACTAATTTATGAAACAAGTAGCTAGTAAGGGTAAGTGGGTGTGTACGCAAGCGGCGGTGATGTTGCTTAGTACATTTCACTTGATGGCCCAAGCCCCAAAAGCCAGTGAGGCGAAGGTCGCTAAAGTAACGGATGTGAAAGAGGTACGTCCTGAAGAAAATCGCTTCACAAAAGTGGTTTTGGAAGAAAAACTGGATGAGCCGATGGAGTTGACCGTCCTTGATAAAGACAGGGTATTGTTTATTCAACGGAAGGGGGAGATTCGTCTGTACAACAACAAAACAAAACAGCTGAAGACCATTGCTAAACTGCCCGTTAGCTTAAAATATGTGAACCGCGAAGGGAAAGAATCGGTGGCGGAAGATGGCGTATTAGGACTAGGAAAAGATCCTAATTTTGCTCAAAATCAGTGGATTTACTTGTACTATTCGTCAACAAAAGGTTCGTACAACGTGCTTTCACGCTTTACTATGAAAGGCGATGAGTTGTTGATGGATTCGGAAAAAGAAATGCTGAAAGTGGAAACCCAGCGCGAAGAATGTTGCCACACGGGGGGCTCTATCGACTGGGACAAAGCAGGGAATTTGTACTTGAGTACGGGTGATAATACCAACCCACACGCTTCCAATGGCTATAGTCCAAGCGACGAACGCCCAGGCCGTAGCCCGTGGGATGCCCAAAAGTCCAGTGCCAATACCAACGATTTACGAGGTAAAATATTGAGAATTAAGCCTCAAGCAGACGGTTCATATACCATTCCAGAAGGAAATCTTTTCTCAAAAGGCACGGAAAAAACCCGTCCAGAAATTTATACGATGGGTCACCGTAACCCATTCCGTATCTCGGTTGACCAAAAAACAGGCAAGTTGTATTGGGGTGACGTAGGCCCTGATGCTTCTAAGCCAGACCCTAACCGTGGCGCGGCGGGTACGTGTGAGTTTGGGCAAGCATCCAGTGCTGGCAACTATGGTTGGCCACATTTTGTGGGTAATAACCAGCCTTACAATAAGTATAATTTTGAAACAAAGCAATCAGGTGAAAAATGGGACGTTTTCAAGCCCGTTAATAACTCACCTAACAATACAGGATTGGTACAGTTGCCACCTGCTCAGGGCGCCATGATTTGGTACAGCTACGCCAAAAGCGAAGAGTTCCCATTGTTGGGGGCGGGCGGTTGTAACCCCATGGCTGGACCTGTCTATAACAAAGACAGGTTTGCCAAAGCCGAACGCGCTTTCCCGAGCTACTACGACGGTAAGTTTTTTGCCTACGAGTGGATGAGAGGCTGGATTATGGCGGTAAGTTTTGATAAAAACGGAAACTACGCGTCGATGGAGCCATTTATGCCAAGCTATAAATTCAGCAATCCCATGGACATGGAGTTTGCCGAGAATGGCGACTTGTACATGCTTGAATACGGTTCAGGTTGGTTTACGGCCAACGACGATGCGCGGTTGATACGTATAGAGTACAACGGTGGGAACCGTAAGCCAAAAATTGAGATGGTGGCCAATCAAATGGGTGGTGCCGTGCCGTTCAACTTGAAACTTTCTTCAAAAGGAACGTCGGATGCGGACGGGGATGTGTTGAAATATACGTGGAAAATTACGTCAAAAGCGGGCTTTACTAAAGTAATCACTACGCCAGACGCGAACCTTACGCTTGCGAAAGCGGGAGTTTATAAAGCCACGTTGACGGTAGATGATGGAAAAGGCGGAATCAATTCGCAGTCGATGGAAATTACGGCTGGAAACGAGCCTCCAGTATTGAGCCTTGACATGCCTAAAAGCAATAAGTCGTTTTACGTTTCTAACAAACCGTTTAACTACGACATCAAAGTAAACGATAAAGAAGATGGTTCGTTAGGCAAAGGCATCGAGGCCGAAAATGTGGCGGTGAGCATTGATTATCTTGCCGAGGGCTTCGACAAAAACATGATTGCGATGGGACACCGTTCGGCAGATGCCAATGCCTTGGTAGCGACGGGTAAAAAACTTATTCAAGCCAGCGACTGTATGGCGTGCCACAGTGTTGATAAAAAATCAATTGGCCCAACTTACCGCGACGTAGCGAAGAAATACAAAGGTGACAACACGGCGTTGGAGCGTTTGACCAAGAAAGTGATTTCGGGTGGAAGTGGTGTGTGGGGGGAAACTGCCATGGCTGGACACCCACAACTTTCTACGGGCGATGCTTCTGAAATGGTGAAGTATATTTTGAGTATTTCGGACGAAAAACCAAAGTCATTGCCAGTAAACGGAACTTACCTTGCCAAAGCACCTGCGTCGGATAAAAGCAAAGGCGTATATATCGTTCGGGCAGCGTACGAAGATCAAGGGGCAAACGGCGTACCTGCGCTACGTTCTGAACAAACTTTCTTCCTTCGTAACTCCAAAGTTGACCCCCATACGTTTGACGAATACAACGAGGTCAATAAGATGTCGTTTGGAGGCAATAACCTAGCGATTCCTTCAAAACCAGGGGCTTACATGGGTATGAAAGAGGTCGATTTAGAAGGAGTAGCTGAGGTAGTTTTGTTGGCGACAGCGCCCAAACCTCAGGTAAATGCAGCAGGTGGATTGGTGGAGTTACGTCTGGATTCTCCCACGGGAAAATTGATTGGTAAATCGGAGTTTCTGGAGCCTTCCGATAAAATGGACTTTACGCCAAAAGTGCTTAAAATTCCAATTGCTGAGCCTGTTAATGACCGCAAATTACACAATGTATATGCCGTATTCCAGAATCCCAAGGCTGATGCCGCTACGTTGATGGTCGTGATGGGAGCGGAGTTTAAACTGCCAAGCATAGAAGCCGTGGAGGTAGAACAACCCAAAGAGGCAGCAGCACCCGCCGATTTTTATGTAGGTAGCTGGGAAACGACAGTGATTGGTACGCCACAGGGTGATGCCGTCATGTTGTTGAATTTGGAACGAAAAGACGGAAAATTGACGGGAACTATCAAACCTAAAACGGGCGATATACCTGCCGAAACCCTCGAAAAAGTAGAAGAAGCTGACGGAAAAATCATGATTTACTTTAAAATGTCTGGTTTTAATATCAACGTAAACCTTGAAAAAGTGGACGCTGACAATTTGAAGGGCTCAATGATGGGTATGTTTACTACCAAAGCAACTCGTAAGAAATAACATCAATTCAAACTCAAACACAAATACAATGAAAAAAGCAATCGTATTGATTCTCGCGCTCGTGGGTGGTATCGTGTCAGAAAGTGTTGCTCAAACCGATTATTGGGTGGGCAAATGGGAGTTTTTTGTCAAAGAAACCCCTCAAGGCGACGTAAAAATGACGGGAAACTTGGTGCGTAAAGATGGCAAGTTGACGGGGGATTTAACGCCAATCACCAGCCAAGCGACGGAAAAAATTGCCATTAGCTCCATTGAGGAAAGTGCCGATAAAATCGTGGTATTTTTCTCAGCGGCGGGATATGATTTGAACCTTGCCCTCAACAAAGTTGACGGAGACAACCTCAAAGGATTGCTGGCTGATTCGTTTGAAGCAACGGGAAAACGCCTAAAAAGCACTAATGATTTCTTCGCAGGAAAATGGGATATTGTGGTGGTAGGTACGCCTAACGGTGACGCTAAATTTACCACTGAGCTTATTCGTAAAGACGGAAAATTGACGGGAGATTTAAAAATGACGGCAGGAGATGCCAAAGAAACGATACCCGCAAAAGTGGAAGAAGCCGAAGGAAAAATTACGCTTTATTTCTCCGCTCAGGGCTATGATGTCAACGTCGAATTAAACAAAGTGGACGACGATAACCTCAAAGGCACGCTGATGAATATGTTTGAAGCAAAGGCAAAACGGGTGAAGTAATAAAGACAATTATAATCAAAGCCCCCGAAGGACTAAACCTCTTTCGGGGGCTTTTGTTTTATAGGGCTGTTGCGGAGAAGTTTATCAATAATAAACAGGTTGAACGCATTAAAATATAGAGAGGTATTTATTGCTCCAGAGGAGCTAAATCTTCGTAGAAAAATGAATCAAATCCCCCCAAAAGCCTCATCGGGGCGACGGACGTTAAAAACGCAGATCGGCGTATATCTGCGGCACTTAACGCGCTAACCAACTCAGCCATTACACTTGGGCTCCAATGGAGTCTTTGAAAATACAATATTGAAAGTCAGCGTCGGTTTGTAAGTCGTGGTAACTCAATTTAAACTCCAACTGATTGATGACAAACTGAGTCATCGAAATGGTTTTTAATGTATCGTTTCGATTCATTTTTAAATCATTTTGCGGGTCGCCCTTCCCGCCTTCATGGTGAAACTGGAGAACCTTTTTGGGGTCAATAGACTGTTGAGAAAACTCCCTAAACCACGCTTCCCGTGCTTGGATGACGTCGGAGGTGTACAGCGTTACCGACGACCAAATATGAGGCTGCGTCGCATCCATCGACTGACAAAACACTTCGTTTCCTGTCCACCTTAGTTCGTAAAGAGCCAGTGCTTCTAGGTTTGTGATGACAATCAACGTAAATGGTTCGAGGCCCTGAAAGCCATAGCGTTTTTCAAAGTCCTGAATGTTTTGGTACGAAAAAAAATCAAGAACGACCTTCCCTCGGCTATGTTTGTAAGGAGGCTGGGCGAGGTGTTTTTCGAAGCCCCCGTTTAGCAAACAAAGGGTCACCTCTCCGCTACTCGCAATCCACGTTCCCCCTCCTTGGGGGTCTTTGGGGTAAAAGACAATTTGACTTCCTAAGTGGTATTTTTTGGGGGGAATGGCCGAGGGACGAGCTACGGCCTCGTCTCGATTGGATGTAAGAATAAATCCGTTGTATTGGTATGGAAAATAAGTAAGAACACACATGATAAAAAAGGATTTTATTGACTTATCGATAGTTCTTGGTGGTGACGAATGGTAGAGTAGGCAACGCCAAAAGTAGGCTCAAGTAGGATGTGGTTAAAGTTTTCCTGAATGCCTACTCGAATCAGCGCAAAATGATGGATGGTATGCTCGATCATGTACACCAATTCCCGCCCAAAATTGGTTTCAATGAGCTCAAAAAAGTCCTCGTCGAAATGTACCCTCATTTTGAGGGGAAAGGGGCGGTTAGGGACGGCATGAATACTGCTTTCGACCTCGTTTATGACCCGAAGCGTGTACGATAAATTGCTCTCAAGTTGGAGGTTTCTCTTGCGGGCGTCGTAGTCGATGATGCCAGTGTGTGACCCTTCAAAGAGGCATTGAAAAAACTCAATCGTATGCCGTACGTGTTGCCCGATAGTGCTTCCATTCAAAACGGCTAATTTTTGAGTGTATTCCTCGGCAGAAAGCTGGGTCAACAACGCGTAAAGTTGATTTAAGACGGTTAAAGAGGCGTTGGTAGTCATTTTATTGCTGTACGTTTAAGGTAATAGTCACAGTAGCGATGTCGCCTAACAAGGCACTTTTTTCTCCAATTTCGTACTCTAAGCGGTTGATTTGGAAGGTACTTTTAAACTGAGCCGTTGCCCCATTTTGGCTAAACGTAAAGGGGATTCTAACGTTCTTAGTCGTTTTCTTGATGGTCAAATTGAACAATCCCCAATACTCATTTTCTTTGGCTCCTTTCTCAATTTTTACCGAAGTCATCGAAATTTTAGGGTATTTGACGACGTCAAAGTACTCATCACTTCGCAACGCCTTGTCCCTGATTTTGACGCCAGTATCAATCGAATTGGCATCAATACTCGCCTTCAAATTGGCCGTAGCCAAGGTGTTGGGGTCGAAAAGAATTGTACCTAACAACCCTTTGAACGAACCGTCGGCGGTAGCTCCTAAAGCGTGTTTTATTTTAAAGGTGACGGAAGAGGAGCTAGGTTTCCAATGTTGCGCATAGCCCATCCAACTTTGAAGAATGAGCAGCAGTAAGTAGGCTTTTTTCATTTTATGAATATACAACAATTAATTTTCTAAAAAGGTGAAAATGAAACGGCAATAAAAGGTAACAAAGCTTTGTGGCGGAAGCGGTTGTTTTCAAAGGTGAGCGTTTTATCAGTAGTGTATTCCAAAAACTGAAAACTTGCTCCACCGCGAATCGCCAACCGTTTGCTGACCCAATAACGCGCGTACAACTCAGAATTGAGGCTGCCTTTGTCACTGTCGCTGATAAGCAGAAGATTGAAGGTTGTCGGTTTCGCAGTTTGACTCGTTTTATTCAAAGATTTTGATTCATTGGCCAAAAATGTCCCCGTTTGTTTCCCTCCAAAAGAAACACCAAAAGCGTCGATATTGAAGCCTATATCTAGTTTTGGAAAGCTATACTGTAAAATAATGGTACTGTTTAAACTGCCAGCGGCCGTTTTTGACACTTGCAACGTGTCGAGGTTACTAGCAATGTTTTCGGTAAATAAGGCAACGATACTTTGAGCGCCTGAGGTGAGTTTGGCGGGGGCAGTTAGGTAATTTTTTTGCCCGCTGAAAAAGGTATTTAAGCGAATCCCTCCTCCAATTTTAAAGCGATTGTTTTTGCCAATGCCGTAGGTTTTCTGGAACGAGAGCGCAGGTGACACTGCCCCTCCGACGGCAAAAGCTAGGTCGGCATAGTGTTGTTGTTTGGGATAATTGAACTGCGCAAACAATGAGCTGCTTACGAGTAAAAGCATAAGTGTTTTTTTCATGGTTTTGATGTTCTTTTTGAGCGATTACTACTTGTTAGCGCGGTGCTTTACTTTAACTTGGCGGCCCCAAACAGGACTGCAAACTGTCGGCACCAAATCAACACGTAGGCTTGGGTTTGTAGATTGGCATTGGACGGAATCGCGATGGCACTGTTTCCGTTTTGAACTTTGCCGGTTACCTGAACAAAATTGGTCACGGATTTGTCCTCGGCAAGGTAAATCCGTAAGTCGGGGCCTGCATCGGTTTTGAAATTTTCCAAAACTAACGTGCGTTTTTTGTTTTTGTCTTCATAAACTCTCGCAACACCAGAGGTGGTGTGAACGGCATTTTCGAAGGTGCCCTTGACCAGCAAGGTTTGTCCAGTAGTGTCGAAGGCCGTTGACACCGACATCGTTTCGGTAGGTGTGGTCGTTGTGCTACTTTTTTCAATCGTTTCGGATTGACAGGCAGCTAAAACCGAGGCAAAGGCAAGGATTGTGAGGGCTGTTTTCATAAAGTTCCTGTTTTTTAACATGACAAATATCCACGAAAGTGGATTGTTGCAATGTCGGCCAGACGACCTAACGCAAGAATTTTATGCTACTTTTTTCAGGATGATTTCGGTACGCGAATAATCCAATATCCCTTTTTCTTTGAACTCATTGAACAACTGCGTGACGGTCTGGCGCGTGCTGCAAATGAGGCTCGCGATGTCTTGGTGCGTCAAGTAGTTTTTGAGAATGATTTCATCCGCTGCTGCCGTTCCTTCTTTGGAGGCCCATTCGTCCAAAAAGCTCAAAAACCGCGTCCGAACGTCCTTGAACATAAGGTTGGCGTACCTATTTTGTAAGCGCTTAAACCGAAAACCCATCCATTTGGTATAAGAAAGGCTGAGTTGAGGATTTTTCTCCAGCATTTTTTCAAAATCATCCATCTTAAAACTACAACAAATCACGCTCTCCGAAACGGCCACCGCGTATTCGTCCGATTGGGATTCAGTCAGGGTAAATTCCCCAAAAATATCCCCCTTTTGAAGCACATCTTTGACAATCTCATTGCCTTTATCGTCGATTTCAACAATTTTTAACGTCCCTTTTTTTAGAAAATACACGCGCGTATTTTCATCGTGCGAAAACAAAATGATTTCACCTTTCTTGGCCGATTTGAAGTTGGTAATCATGCAGATAGACTTCAATTCAGACGAAGAAAGAACACTAAATAGTTTATGGTCGCGTAGATACCAGTATTTTGTATCAATATTCATAAGTTGGGGAGATTCACAGCCAATATACAAAGACTCTCTTGCATCAACAAAAATTACAATAAATGGGTGTACGAAACGGTGACTAAGCAAAGTTAAACACATAGGCCACCTAGCATATTCACATAGTACACAAATCTAAAGGCCGATGTGTTGGACTATGTTCGCTATGTGTTTCAAAAGGGATACTACTATTCGTTCATCCCAATAAATGCGTTTTAACAAGGACCCATACTTGTCCAAAAGATAAAGGTAAAACTCCGTTTTTTTGATTCTCAAGGCTAATTTGCGCACTTCGGCGCCAATGCCACCCCAAATCTCGGTAAGCTTTCCATAAACTGTAATGAGGGTCGTAGATATGACCAGGGTCTGAACTTACTCCGTTTAACTCCAAAATCTTAATGTTGTTGCCCTGGTACAAGTCGGGCAGACTAGCCACTTTCATATCGAATCGACCGTAGTAAAACCCAGAAAACTCTTTGCTTATTTCGTTGAAAACACTGTTTAACTGGTTATTAATAAGGTGATTGACATTAAGAAATTTTGTGCCTCGGCAGTGATTACCAATTGGTTCGAGAACGCGTATTTCGTCTTTGGCTAAGACGTGATTCATTTCGTCCCCCAACTTTGAAGACAGCGCTTCGAGTTGAAAGCGAGCGCGTACCGATTGCTCAATGAGCGCGCGGATGGTAGAACTTCCGTCGCCTTTGACGGTCAAAAACTCCTTCATCGTAAGGGATGACACCTTCCCGACAGGCTCATGGGGTAAGCGGCTAAATAGCACGCCCAGTTCGATGGGATGCGTCACAAACTCCTGAATGATGTAATCGGCGCTGACGTGATCATGATAAGCCATCAACTGTGCTTCATTTTCGATTTTGGCCACGTCGGTGCCACGCTCCCCAATGTTGGGCTTGGCAATGAGCGGGAAGGCCAATCGTTGGTCAATGAGTAATTGCTGGAGGGACTCGCTACCAAGCCCTTTTGTAACATACACCGTGACAGGTAAGTAGTGAGCAGGGATGTTTTTGAGAATGTCAATTTTACTTTCTCCGTAAAAACCACCCGCTTCTATCCCAGGGTTGACGGCCGTAAAATACGTCAACGAGCGAGTTTTAAGGGCTAAATAGAGCCAATAAGGTGCCATTGGCAGGTAAAAAAGCCACCAAGGCCAGTATTCGTAATTCGCAATCTTAACGAAAATAAGTGGGGTTTTCATGGCCGTAATATACTTAAGCTATTTCGGAAAATATGTTTGAATCAACTTTATTCCTTCTTTGCGGTGAATAAACTGAATGATAAGTGAAAGTTTAAAGACAATAAGTGCCAAAATAAACAGCTGACCTCCATCGCCTTGCGACTCAATTCCGATCACAAAAAGGTGCGAACCAATGGCGCCAACCATGAGCATCATCGCCATAAAACCGCCAATAAAGGCCGTAGAGGGGATTAATAGCAAAATTCCCGTGATTAACTCCAGCACTCCCGTGCCAATTCGTCCCCAAGGTTCTACCCCTAGTTTTGTAAACAGAATGACGGATTCGGGATGGGCCGTAAATTTGAAATAAAGGGTTTGTAAAAGGATAGCCGCCGCAACAATGCGCAGTACCCAAGAGAGCAAAATAACTGGTTTCATGGTAAAGGAAAGGTTAGGTTAGTGAGAAAATTGCATCCAATTTTTATCGGCCTTCGGTTTGAGGTTTGCTTCGTCTTTGTTCCATTTCGAGAGGGTATTGTTGGTCCAAGAGTGATAAAAGAGGTACAACTTTCCGTTTAAAATTTTAAACGTTTCGGGATCCACTTCTACTTTTTCGCCCGTAGCTCCCATGGCGTAGGCGCACCAGCCTCCGTATTGGGGTTCGTATTTTTTGGGGTCTTTGACAAACAATTCTTTGTTGGCTGCACTAGAAAAACGGTAAGTAACTCCCTCAAAAACAGTAGTAAGCTGTTTATTGCCTTCTACTGCTTTGTTTTGGGTAAAATAAACGACGGGGTCGTACCCTTGAATTGCTAACCCGTTTTCAAGGTTAAATTGCTTCGAGCGCTGTAACGCCTGACTATATACGAATAGCGGAGCCACTACCAATATGACCAGTAAAAAATGCTTTGTTTTCATGGGAAGAAGCGGGAATAAATTAGTTAGGTTTGTTTAACGTTGGCCAGTATTCGTTGGCTTTTTGAATGCGAGTTGGGATATCTTTCGACCATAATTCTTTGACTTTTTTGCTGTAGTTTAAGTAAAGTTTGCCCTCAACGATGGTCCAAGCGTTGGGGTCGGTGGGAGACGTGTGATTTTCGCTCACGCCGTACGCACAATAGCCGTCGTACTGAGGGGCATACTTTTCAGGGTTAGCCTTGAAGGTGTCTAGGTTGGCCGAAGAGCTAAACAGCCATTTGGCATCGTTCCACACCCAAGAATAAGCTTCTTGGCCTTCTACAGGTTTGTTTTCGGTAAAATAAGCGACGGGGTCGTAGCCGTTGATGGCAACGCCATTTTTTTGAAAGATATGTTTGTCTTGGGCAAAACTGAGGGCCGAAAACAACAAAAAAAGTAGGGTAAACTGGGTGATGCGATTTTTCATTTGAACTGGAAAGTGTTGTTAGTGAGAATAATAAGTCTTAATGTTGATACAAAGGTGCAAAGTCGTCGCGTGGCAAATTGTCGGTGAGCCGACAATCAGGCCAAGATTTTAAAAGTTTGGTACAAAGACATTCCGATAAAAAACGACCCTATGAGTTTATTCATTGGATAGCGATGTAAAAAGCGGTACAGCGTCGTTTGGTAGCGCTCGGCCAAATAGGCAAAGAGTACTAAAATCAAAAAAGCGCCTAAAGCAGCCCCAAATACAAAAGAGAATTTTGTGCCAAACGTATTGAGGCTAAAATGAGAGTTAAGGTAAATCAAGAAAACGACCCAAAACGGTAAAAGCTGGGGGTTGAACAAACCACCCAAAAACCCTTGTAACGCCTCCACTGATTGGGTACTGTGGTTGGTGGCTTCGCGTTGTACGGGAGTTTTGAAAAAACTGAAAAGGCCGATGGTGAGAAAAAAAGGAATAATCGCCACTTCTAGGGTTTGAAAAACAGCTTGATGTTTTGCAAAAAAAACTTGGCTTTGCAGGGCTATCAGCGTATAAATGATTTCGGGTAAAGTACCGCTAAGGGCCACCCAAACCCCCGTTTTGAAGTTGCGGGAAAGGGTGGCGTGTACAACGGCCAAATTGACGGGGCCAGGATGAATAGAGCCCATAAAACTTATGACTGCTGTCAGCGCAAGAATAGCAAGTGATTCGGACATACCTTTGTTGGTTAATGAAACAAAGGTAAAGTGGCGCTCACTACCGAATTGTCGGTAGGCTGACATTTGGAGCAAAGTAATTTTATCGTTCTCACCGTGGGAAGGGTTGCTCACAACCCGACGTCTGCGCCTATTTCTGCATTAATAATAGCGTTATAAACAACACATTAAGCCCAATCGAAGCCAGCAAATTGAGCCGCATGGTATTTTTAAAATTGGCTTGCGATTCGTCGAGCCAAGTTTTACGAAACCAATCTAGGAAAAAGACAAGCGTAGGGGCGGTGAGCATGATAAAAAATAGAAAGTGCCGATACGGTAAATAGTACAAAAAACCAACAGCAGCCAGCGAGTAAATGCTCGCCGTGAACAAAAAAGTCCCCCGAATTCCCAACAGGAGGCTTAATGTTTGGTCACCTCGTTTGGCATCTTCCTCGTGTTGGTATATTTGGGTCATCGGGTAAACGGCCCACAGCATCATCGAACTTAATAGCGCAGGCAAAAGCGAGCCTGTCAGGGGCAAAGGCACAGGCGAAATGGCCTGTTGGGTGCTGATATAAACAAATGCCCCTTGAAAAAAACCTACGATTAACCAGCTTAAAAAGGGGTATTTTTTCAAGCGAATCAACGTATGACTGTACGATTTTGACACCAATCCGTACACCAATACCGCCGCTGCAAAGACGTAATCGACCCAAATAAGGGAAATAACAACGGCCAAAATATCCATGACCCAAGCGGTATAAAACAGTTTTTTATCGACGGCGGGAGGTTTTTCTAATCCGCCAATGCTACCTTCGTCTTTGTCAAAATAACTATTGTAAGCATTGCTGGCTGGATAGACCAACAGGTGCCAAATGACAAAAATCCAAAGGGCTTTTGACACGTCAAAATCGCGCGTTTGGCTGAGGGAAAACCAATACACGGGCATCAAAAACAACGAAAATGGTAAACGAAGATGCAAAAGAATGGCTTTGGGCGTCATGCGGAAAAGTTTTAAAAAGGTTGCCCGTGGGTCAGACGGATTAAATTTTTGATGATAAAAGGGAAAGGTCGAAGCGTACGTAACAACACTTCGGTTTGAAATTCACTGCCAAATTGGGCTTGGATTTGTCGTCCTACCCACAAACGTCGCTTAAAATGCTGGTTCCAATCGCGCACAAACTGGGTTTCTAACTCGTTTCGAGAAATTATTCCATTGGCATATTTATCAATCCACTCAAACGCAATTTTAGAGGCGTGCAGCGCCATGCTCATGCCGTTGCCGCAGAGGGGCGTAATCATCCCTGCCGCATCGCCGAGTAGGAGCACGTGGTTTTCGACCAAGGTTTTGGGTTCAAAACTAATTTGGGAAATGGTGACGGGTTCGGGAAATAAAAAGTTGGCATTGGCAAAAATTGATTTTAAATAAGGGTTCCGAAAGAGCACTTGTTCGTGCATCTGTTCCAGTTTATTGCCCGATTTTTTGAGGTTTTGGGCCGTTGTAAGATAACATAAGCAGTATTTGTCGTCCTCAATGGCTGAAATGCCGCAGTAGCCGTCCACAAAATTGTGCAGGGCAATTTTGTCTTTTGGAAAATCAGTTCGGAGGTGGTATTTGACCCCAATGTAGTTGCTGAGCCGTGTTTCTTGGCTTTGCACAAAAGGCCGTTTCCATGCCACGTCAAGGTTCGATTTTTTGCCAAAACTCCCCACGCAGCAATCCACTTCCCACGTTTGTTGGTTGGCCGAGATAATAAACGAATCGGTATCTGTCAGGTAGTCAATTTTGCTAACAGTATGTTTTTCTAAAATAAGTACGCCCAACGAACGAGCGATTTGCGCCAGCTCGAAATCAAGTTGATAGCGGCTTAATCCAAACCCGCCCAACGGTAATTTTTCTGCGATACGAGTCCCTTTGGGCGAAGTAACTTCTAACTGCTTGATGACGGGTAAGTTCCATGCAGACAACGGAACGCCTAAGCGTTCAATAAAATCGTACGACTCAAGGCTAATGTATTCGCCGCACACGCGGTGGAAAGGGTAGGTGTTCTTTTCAAACAAAACTACCTCAAAACCGCGCTTGGCGGCTTGAATAGCTAAACTTAAGCCCGCAAGCCCCCCTCCGACGATACCAATTTTATTTTTGCGCATGATCGACAGTGATTAAAAATCGGAATGCCCACTTCCAACGAATCTTGGCGTGACTAATCCCCGCTTGCGAAAGGAGTTTTTCCCACTCAGAACGTTTGAATCCTCGCAAAACAGAAAGCGGTGCGTCGTTTTTGACCAAATAAGAATGGGAAAAAAGCTGAGTCAAGACCTTAATTGAATAGTACGCCAGCCAATGTCGGTGCAAATCAGCGATGATGAACCCCTTGCTCGAATGTTCATTCATCCATTGCAGCATCTCCACCAGTTGTTCATCGGTAAAATGATGACAAAACAGGGAATTGAAGAGGATGTCAGGTTTTTTATGAAACGTAACTTTTTGATAATCAGCTGTTTGAAAACGAACAGATGGGTTTTGACTTCGCGCGTAAGTCGTACAATCGAGCTTCAAATCGACTCCTTCGAGCGAGAAATCGGGGTACCTCGACCGAATTGCGCCAAGGTTATCGCCGCCACCTGAACCAATTTCGACGACGTAGAGTGAGGTGGCGTTTTTGGCAAATTTGGAAATTCCATTAAGCACAACTCGGTGTCCCCCGAGCAGCGTATTGATGATTTTGAGTTCCTTTAGGTTTTGAAATAGGTCGGCTTTTGGAATGACATCGGCATCCAAAAGTTCGGGCGTGTAAGAACGTTTTGTGAAATTTATCATGCCAAAATCATGCTTTCCATCGTGATACCAGGCCCAAAAGCAACTGCAAACGTTTTGTCCTCATCATTGGTTAAAAATAGTTTTTTTAACACAAAAAGTATTGTCACGGACGACATATTTCCGTAATTTCTTAATACCTCAAATGATGCTTCGCTCGCCGTGCTTCCTAACTTCATGGCCCGTTGGACGGCCTCCAAAATGCTTTTCCCGCCAGGGTGAATTGCCCAGTGAGTAACTTTGTCGAGTGTTAAGTGGTTGTTGGAGAGTGCATTGAGAATCATTTGTTGGATAGCACTTTCGAGTAATTTAGGTACTTCGTTGCTCAATTTCATCAAAAATCCGTGCTCCGATACCTTCCACGACATATCATTTTTTCCCTGCAAAACCACTTCCGAATAAAACCCCTCAATGCGTTTTCCGTGGGGGTGGTTGCTCACGACGCAGGCGGCGGCACCGTCGGAAAAAAGCAGGTTGGAGGTTTGGGTATCCAATGATTTTCCTTTTTGAAAATGCAACGTACATAGCTCAGTGCAGACGACTAAAATGTGGGCGTTGGCATCGGCCCGGCAAAAGGCATCGGCTAATTTTAGGGCATGAATAGCCGCGTAACAACCCATAAAATTGACCGAATTTCGAATAATTGTTGGGGGTAATTCCAACGATTCCATCAGCTGAATGTCCAGTCCAGGAGCCATTAATCCCGTACAGCTAACCGTAATGAGGTGCGTAAAAGACGCATCATTTTTGGTAAGGCCAATGTCAGCGATGGCCGATTGAGCCAGGGTTAGGGCGTGAGTCTCAAAAAAACTCATGCGTTGCGAAACGGTAGGAAATGGCTCTAAATCAGGAGTTTGTGGGTAGAATTGGTAGCCGTGTTTGGGGCTGCTATAATCTGCTAAAACCGAATGACGGTAAGAAATGCCACTGCGGTGATACATCAACGACAGCCGCCTTGATTCATCTTCTGAGTAATTTTCTGCTGCCAGCATAAACCTCAAAATGTCGGATTGATGATGCCGATGGGGGGGAACAGCCGTTCCAATGGCGTTAATAAAAGGCATTTATGTAGCTTTCGAGTTAATGAATTACGCAAATTAAGCAGTTTGGCATTTTACCAAATGTCGCCCAAACGACACATAGCGGCTTAATTTAGTATATTAACTAGAAATAGGCGAAGGAGTTTTAGAAAATCATTTGCCAGTCCACTCCCAGGGCCGACAATCTAACGGTTTACTTTTCAAAGAGGTCTTTCTTGGAGAGGGGTATGATGGTATTTTTTATGACCACATTTTTAGCGTTATACTTCTCGATTTTATCCTTGTTGACGATAAATGCTCGGTGAATTTGAATGAATTTTGAGGGGGGTAATACTTCTAAAATTTGTGAAATAGTAGCGCGAGATTTAAACGTTTTTTCGTTGGTATAAAAGAGTAAATAATTCCCTTCTGAATTGATAAAATTGATGTCTTCTAACGGTAATTCGACTTTATATTCGCCATCTTTTACCAAAATGGTTGGTTTGGGTTTGTCTTCTTTTGAAGATTTGATGAGTGCCAATTCAATAGACGCGATCAAGTCGCTGTTTTTAAAGGGTTTGGTGAGGTAAGAATAAGGTGACGTTGCAATAGCTTCACTGATAATGGTGGCATTTTCGTAAGCTGTCAAATAGATAAACGGTACTTTTTGTTTGTTTTGAATGAGGTTTCCCAAGCTAATGCCATCCATTTCTCCATCACCGAGATTGATGTCAAGAACGGCGAGGTCAACCAATTCTTTGTTGAGAATTGCCAAGGCTTCATCGGCGTTTTTGGCTTCTAAAACCTGATAGTTATTTTCTTGAAGAATTTTCTTAGTGAGTCTTCTGTTCAGAAAATCGTCTTCTACGATTAGTATTACTTTTGAAATCATTGCTGAGGTCATTAAAAACACATTTTCAGTTCAAACCCTTTTTTGAGTTGTGTTTCCACTGTGCCATTGAGTTGGTCAATCAGCCCTTTTGTGATTTCTACCCCAAGCCCTTTGGTTTGCACATTCTTAAAATCAAAGCCAACGCCATTGTCGATGTAGTGTAGGCAGTTCTTTTTTGAGTTTTTCTCTTGGGTAATTTCAATATTGATAATGCCTTTTGTTTGATTTTTGAAGGCGTGTTTCATGCTATTGCTAACCAACTCAACGATAATCAAACCCAAAGGCAGTGCTTTTGTGATTGATAAAATCTCGATGTCACAAGTGATAAACAGGCTCACATTCTTTTCTTTGATGTCATACGAATCCTTGACGAGTTCGGATAGGTCGGTTACGTACCGTTTCAAATCCACTTCATTAACACTTTCCGAAACATTCAATTTTTTATGGAGTAAAGCAATCGAATGAATCCGATTCTGGTTACTTCTTATCAAGTCGTCGATATTGCTATGGCTCGCTGATTCTTTCTGGATTTCTAAGATGCTGATTACATACTGTAGATTGTTTTTTACGCGATGTTGCAGTTCAGAAAGGAGCACTTGTTTTTGCTCCATTGTTTTCTCTATTTCCTCTTTTTGAAGGCTTATTTCTCGGTTTTTATCCTTCAAAACGGCATTGTTTTTTTGTTTTTGACGGTTATTCCGAATCAAAATAATAGTCAATAATCCAAAAAAAATAAGAAATCCAATGAGGGTATTCTGTTTGATGGAATTGTCGTAATCTTCTTTAGCTTCTATTAATTCTCGCTCACGTTGTTTGATGGTATTGACAATATTTTGCGTTTGAAAAATTCTAGAAGTGGTGTAAAGGATATCGTTAGAAGCATTGACTATTTTCAGGTAATTGATTGCTTTAGCGGGATTTTTGTGTTCGTAGATTTGCGCTAAAATTTTGGCTGCGCTTATGGTAAGTACTAAGTTTTTGAACTGTCGGCCACCTTCTAAGGCTTTTTCTGCATAAAAAATAGCCGAGTCGGGTTGGTTCATTGCCTGAAAAACCCCTGCCAAATCGACCGACTGCTCAGATTCCAAAAAAAGATTGCCAAATTTGTTGGAGAAACTAATCGCAGTTCTTAGATAGTGTAGTGCTTGTGGGTAGTTTTTGCGTTTTTTTTCTACCCTTCCCATGACGGCATTGGCATACGATACCTCTATGGGGATGTTCAATTCTCGGCAGCTCTTGTCTATTAATTTTCCATAATACATGGCCGAATCAAGTTCGTTTAAATTTTCATAAACCTCGCCAAGATTATGGTAAATAAGCCATTTTCCGTTGTTAGGAAGTGATTCTATTTCTGGGTCATTTTTAGCTTTTAATAACCATTCTAATCGGTGTTTACTATCTTGTTGTTTTTCATAAACAAGAGCGATTAAGTTATAGAAAACGATTTCTAACTTAGGATATTTTGCTTGACTTATCTGCAAGCCTTCATAAGCCGACTGCATACCATTTTGCCAATCGCCCGTGATGGTTGACACGAAGCTCAACGCCTGTAAAGAAACCAATTCGCCATAGGTGTAATTGAGTTTTCGGGCAAGTTTGATTGACTCGGTTGCATATATTACAGCTTGGTGAGGCGCTGTCATGGTATGATACCTTGCCAAACGCCATAAGCTGATGACGCTATTGGTGTCTTCGGCGCCTACTTCTACATTTAGTTTTAGTTTTTTGACTTCATTTTCAGGTAAGGAGAGAGGTTGCCCAAATACAGTATAAGAAGCTAAAAATAAAAGCGCTATTTTAATAAGTGTATTGGGCATTTTTCAGTGGGTGGTAGTACTAAAAAAACACCTTTCTCTATTCTTTATTTGTGAAGAGAAAAAGGTGTTTTTATCCTCTAATCGTAAATATAAGTCAAATTTGATTAGAATGGTTTCGGGATAACAAGTTTTCCAGTACCACACACATTGATTGTGCCTGTAGTTTTCCACGCAAATGTTACGGGTTTTGAAGGATCAGTTACTTTAATAACCCAATTTTGCTCGTAATTGCCCGAACCAATAGCACCAAGAGGCTTACAAGATTCACAAGTCCCGTTGGTGATTTCTAAATTGGCCGCCGAAAAAGTTGAACCACCATTTGGTGCTCCCCATTTCATTTTGGCATTAAGTTTACCCGTTTCAGTGGTTTTTTGCAACATGAAGTGATGCGTGTTTTTTAGTTTCATGTCTTTGTCACACCACAGCGTATTGTGATTTTGGGCATTTACAAAATGTCCGATAAACAGAGCTATTGCGAGGGTAAAGAATAATCTTTTCATTTCGTTAAATAATTAAGTGTTTATCGCCTACTCTAAATCAGCATTTTCGGCATCCTGCTTTTAACAAATTATTTTAATCCTTTAGGTTATAATGCGCTTTCACGGCATTATAATCTGAGAAATCTACTACTCCTTTACGGCCATTGCGTAGGTCGTTGGCAGGGATAATCACTATACGAGTTGAAGCTGAAAGTGATGCTGTAGAAGCTACTTTTCTATAAATATTTATTCCTGCGGTGTTTCCAGCAAAAGTAGTTTCATAGTAGAATTCATGTTCAACTCCATTTGCTGGGACAATACCAGGGATAGCATACCAACCATAAGAGGTTGCGTTATTTGGTGTGCCATTGGTCATATAGATTAATATAGCACTACTATTCATTATTGCAGGCGTGACATTAGAAGGGAAAACAAATTGTTGAGCTGAGCCTTTTGCAGCCGTCCAAGTTTTGGCTGCGTATGAGATTTGAATCACGTTGGCATTGCCATTTTGCCCCGCAGGTCCAGCTGGCCCTGTTGGTCCCGCAGGCCCAGCCACGCCAGCGGCTCCTGCAGGTCCAGCTGGACCTTCGGGTCCTTTACAACTTGTGAATAATAAGCTACTACAAACTACTGATAATGACAGAATTAAAGACAGGAAAGGCGACTTTTTCATTGCTACTGCGTATCTCCGCCGAGTGTTTAAATTGCTTGAGATTTGATTATGAAACAAATGTAGATTGGCGCCCAAAGGCCACAAAATTTCTGGGATATAAGTCGGATTTTAGGGATAGAAAGTGATATTGATGCGTTAATCTCTTTTAGAAGAAACCCTCGTAATGAGCAATGTTTGTATAATCTCCTCAGTTTGATGCTTTTGCCAAGGCAATAATATACAAGCCTACCAAGTCCTACTTTTTAGCAGGCTAGTTTCAACCCTCCCGAAAGTTTCAGATTTTCGGGAGGGTGATATTGATATTCCAATAGCTGTAGGATGTGCACAAACGGTTAAAAAACAGCCCCGCCTATCTTTTAAAGTAATTAACCCAATTTACCAATCAATTCTAATAAAATGAACAGAAGAGAGGTGATAAAAAGTGTGGCCTTGATGCTAGGTGGTACCCTTTCTGCCCCTACGCTCATGGCGATGGAACGATGGGAGCAGAACTTCCCACTTCCAACCACAAGCGCGGCCTTCAGCTTGACGGAGCAGCAGCGAAAAGTAGTGTCAGAAGTAGCCGAAATGATTATTCCCCGTACCGAAACCGTAGGTGCAAAAGATGTGGGGGTGCCTGCGTTTATCGAAATGATGCTAAAAGACTGTTATACACAGCCTGAACACGCAAGTTTTGTGGAGGGCTTGGCATTGCTGGAGCGAGTCAAATTTGCAGACCTAAACAACGATGAGCGACGAGGAGTGTTGAAATTGATGGAGCAAGAAGCTAAGAAGGCCACAGGAAAAACCATTCCTTTTTGGCGCTTGGTCAAAGAGCTTACCTTACTTGGCTATTTTACTTCCGAAGCGGGAATAAAAGCTTCGTTTGAGTACGTGCAAGTACCAGGCAAACTGGAGCTAATCAAGCTAAAACCAAACCAAAAATCGTACGCGTATTAAGTAATAATGCAATGTTAACCGTTATCTGTTAATAGTTAATTGTATTGATTATAAGACAGGTTGAACGCATTAAAATATAGAGTGTCAATCGGTGAAAGATGTCACCCCGATGGGGCTTTTGGATGGCCTTGATCCTTTTTTCCTACTAAGATTTAGCCTCGCTGAGGCTACTTTTTTGATGTGTTTAGCTTGATTATCAGGTGATTATTGGAGAATTTAGTTTCGGCTGATTTTACAGGATTACTTGAAATGCAAATGTAGTGAGGAGTTATAAGAGAGGAGTAATAAGATTTTCCTAAATACCCATCTCTGAAATCTCATCATTTTTCCCTCGTTATAAATTATTGAAAATCATGTACTTAAATATAGAAGCAACTAAAAATAACACCTTTGATGCCATTGTTGTTGGCTCGGGTATGTCAGGTGGCTTTGCTGCCAAAGAGTTAACCGAAAGAGGGCTTAAAGTCTTGATGATTGAGCGTGGAAAAGAAATAAAACATGTTCAAGATTACGATACGGCGATGAAACAGCCGTGGGAAATTGAACACCGTGGAAAAACCACGCTCGTTTCGGCCGAAGAACGCTGGGCTAATAGCCGTTTTTGGGGCCTAGGCAGTGAAGAAGTGGTGAACCACTTGACCAACGATAAAGAAAATCCATACATCGAAAAACGCCCTTTTGACTGGATTCGGGCCTACCACACGGGTGGCAAATCCATGCACTGGGGACGGCAGTCGTACCGTTGGAACAAACAAGATTTTGAAGCCAATGCCAAAGAAGGAATCGGTATCGACTGGCCGATTCGCTACGAAGATTTGGAGCCTTGGTACACGCATGTCGAAAAATTTGTGGGGGTAAGTGGTAACAAAGAAGGCTTAGACGTATTGCCTGATGGTCATTTTCTGCCTGCGATGCCTTTGTTTGCTCCCGAAGCCTATTTCAAGGGTAAAATGCTCGAAAAATTCAACCGTCCAGTAACGGTAGGTCGGGTTGCGAATTTGACCCAACCGCAAGCCATCCATACCGAACTGGGAAGAGCTTCTTGCCAATACCGCAACAAATGTCAACGAGGATGCCCATACGGTGGCTATTATAGCTCTTTATCAGGGGCAATTCCAGCAGCGATGCGTACCAACCGTTTGAGTATTTTACACGATTCGATTGTGGCCGAAATCTTATACGATGAACAAAAAAATCGGGCTAAAGGGGTACGGATTATCAATCAGCATACCCTGCAATCGGAAGAGTATTTTGCCAAAATTATTTTCCTTAATGCGGGTTCTATCAATACCGCTGCTTTGATGCTAAATTCTAAGTCGAATCGTTTTCAAAATGGATTTGGAAACGACAGCGATCAAGTGGGCCGAAATCTCATGGATCATCAACTAGGTTCGGGGGCCACGGCGATGATTGATGGATTTGAAGATGACTATGTGTACGGACAGCGTCCCAATGCGATGTACATCCCTCGTTTTCGAAATTGGGGGAACGATAAACAAACGGCTTACCTCCGTGGATTTGGGTATCAGGGAGGAGCAAGCCGCGAAGGCTGGAACCGAGGCGCTAATGCTGATGGGTTTGGGGCTGATTTTAAACAAGATCTCACCAAACCTGGTGCGTGGACGATTAGCATTGGAGGTTTTGGGGAAATATTACCCAACTCTAACAATAGATTATACCTCGACCCAGAGAAAAAAGACAAATGGGGCATTCCGATGATTGTCATGGATGCAGCTTTTGTGGAAAATGACTGGGCGATGCGGAAAGACATTATCGCGTCGGCGGTAGAAATGCTCGAAACGGCGGGTTTTAAAAACGTAACCCCTTACGACCGACCTACGCACATGGGCTTGGGTATCCATGATATGGGTACAGCACGCATGGGACGCGACCCTAAAACGTCGGTTTTAAATGCGTTTAACCAAGTACATGACTGTAAAAATGTATTTGTTACAGATGGTGCCGCCATGACTTCATCGTCGTGCGTCAACCCGTCGATTACGTACATGGCACTGACGGCGCGCGCGGCAGACTATGCCGTGAAAGCGTTGAAGAAAAGAGATTTGTAATCTACAAAATAGCGGTCTTGTACTGAGAAATGGCTTACCTTTGTGAATCATTACGAATCCATCTACGGTGGTTAGCACTTATTCACTCATCCTAATTATCAAATGAAAAAACTATTGCTTGTTGCTAGCTTGGCGGTAGGCCAATTGTACGCACAGAAGTCGGATATTTCTGCTAAAAATATTCAAAAACATATTTCTTATTTGGCCTCCGACGAACTGAAAGGCCGCGGGACAGGGACCAAAGAGGAGAAAATGTCGGCTGATTATATCGCCAAGTATTTTAAGGAAATAGGGTTACAGCCCAAAGGAACGCAAGGGTACGAACAACCCTTCAAAGCCAATTTGGATACCGTTCATGTGCTGGATGCGCGAAATGTAGTAGGTTTTTTGGACAATGGTGCTGACCGAACTATCGTTATTGGGGCACACTACGACCACCTTGGCGAAGGCTATCAACGAGGCTCGTTAGTGCCCGACAGCAAAGGAAAAATCCACAACGGAGCCGATGATAATGCTTCGGGGGTGTCGGGAGTACTCGAACTAGCTCGTCATTTTGCCAAAAACAAAGTGAAAGAAAAGCATAACTTCTTATTCATTTGTTTTTCGGCGGAGGAGTTGGGTTTGTTAGGGTCGAAGTACTATGCTAACAACCCAACCATCGACTTATCGACGGTCAACTTGATGCTTAATTTTGACATGATTGGGCGTTTTGACCCTGCCAAAGCCATTACAGTGGGAGGATGGGGAACCAGCCCGACGTGGGGACAGGTGATTCCGCCTGTTTTGGAGCGGGATAAAATGGCGTTCAAAATCGATTCATCAGGCGCGGGCGCTTCAGACCATACGTCGTTTTACGTGAAGAAAATCCCTGTACTGTTCTTTTTTACGGGCGTACACGGAGATTATCATAAACCTAGCGACGACATTGAGTTGATTAATTTTGAAGGCGAAGCAAAAATTTTGAATTCAGTCGTGGGTATCGTCAACGCCGTGGATCAACTTCCCAATCGCCTCGAATACCGCGAAACAGCGATGCCAATGGCTCGCAACATGAGTTTTAAAGTGACCATGGGATTGTTGCTTGATTACTCATTTAATGGTCCAGGTATCAAAGTGGACGGTGTTTCAAAAAATCGCCCAGGAGAAAAAGCAGGCATCAAAGGAGGGGACTTAATTTTACGTTTGGATAAATATACCCTTAGTACCATCTATGATTATATGGGGGCTTTGGGCAAATTTGAAAAAGGACAAACCGTAGAAGCAGAGGTGCAAAGAGGACCAGAAAAACTGACGTTGCCCGTGACGTTCTAGTGCTTAAAAACCCACGTACATAATAAGTTATAAGCAAAAAAGCCTGACGACCGTCAAGGCTTTTTTGCTTGTTGGATATCCCTATTGGCTATTTATTCGCCTAACTTAGGAGGAAGAAACTTTAATTTTTTAGGCCGAATCACAGGAAGGCTGAGTATCTTTGCGGCTTTCATGAAACAAAGCACCATCACCTATGTGGAATAACATTGCCCAAAATATCATTCGTTATCGGTTCGTTTGGTTAACGATTATATTGGTATCAACCGTTTTTATGGGGTATGAAGGGAGCAAAATCGAGCTTTCGTACAAGTTTGCGCGCATTCTTCCGCCAGATGACCCAACTGAAAAAGAATACCAGTATTTCCGAACATTATTTGGGGAAGATGGGGGTGTAATGGTCATTGGCTGGCAAGATAAGAACTTGTTTGAGCTTAATAAATTCCGTGATTGGCAAACCCTTGCTCAAAAAATAAAATCAACAGAAGGTATAAAGAATGTACTTTCTTTGGGTAGTGTCTACAAGGTGGTTCGTAACGATAGTGCCAGCCGTTTTGACATTTTACCTGTAATGAAGGCGCTTCCATCGACGCAGGCCGAAGCGGATACGTTGAAAAAGCAAATTCAAAATCTTCCTTTTTATGATGGGTTGGTGTGGAACTCAAAAACCAACTCTACCCTAATTTTGGTGACCTTCAATGAAGCTTCACTAAATTCAAAACGTCGCCTCTCAATTGTGGAAGACGTCGTGAAGTTTTCAAACGAGTTTGCGGCTAAGTACAACACCGAGGTTCATTTTTCTGGAATGCCATTCATCCGAACGACCATGATGAAGAAAATTTCGAGCGAAATGACTCTTTTTATGATTCTAGCTGTATTCGTGACGGCGTTCATTTTGTGGGCGTTTTTTCGGTCCTTCCGACTCACATTGCTTTCGATTGGTGTAGTACTCATTGGGGTAGTATTTTCGATTGGAACATTACAGTTGTTTGAGTATAAAATTACGGCACTTACGGGTCTTATTCCGCCGTTGTTGATTGTAATTGGGGTTCCCAACTGTATTTTCTTAATTAATAAGTACCAACAAGAACTCAAAACCCACGGCAACAAAGACGAGGCTATTGCCGAAATGGTCAAACAAATTGGATTGTCAATACTTCTTGCCAACGTGACCACGGCTATTGGATTTGGGGTTTTTTATTTTACCAATAGTGCGTTGCTAGTCGAATTTGGCGTTGTAGCGGCTATTTGCGTTATGGTGACGTATGTCCTTTGTCTAGTATTGTTACCCATTACCTTACACTACATGGACATTCCGAAACCTCGTCATTTGCGTCACTTGGAAGGCAAATGGGCAGTAGGTTTCCTAGAAAAAGTCAATTATTTAGTCCATAATCATCGTCGGGCTATCTACCTTGTGATGGTGGTTATTGTAATGATTTCGGCGTATGGAATGACCAAAATTAAGGCAATTGGCTACGTCGTAGACGACCTTCCCAAAAACGACCAAGTGTACGTTGACTTACGTTTTTTTGAGAAAAACTTCAACGGGGTATTGCCATTTGAGGTGATGATTGACACCAAACAACCCAACGGTGTGTTTGGAAACCAAGCGAAGACTTTGTACAAAATCAAAGCTCTCCAAAATGCCATGGCCGATTATCCCGAGTTTTCTAAACCCGTTTCGGCGGTAGAAGCGTCGCGGTTTTTGTACCAAGCATATCGGGGAGGTGATGCCAAATACTATGTGTTGCCAGGGGCAATGGAACTAGCCAAACTCTCGGACTATGTCAACAGTCAAGGCAAAGATGGGGCAGGGGCGCAACAGCTGAATACTTTCTTAACCAAAGACCGAAGTACAACTCGGGTGAGTTTCCAGATGGCAGATGTGGGGTCAGAACGAATCAAAGAGTTAATGAAAGAAATTCGCCCGAAAGTAGATTCTATCTTTAACCCAAAAGAATACAAAGTGAGTTTAACAGGACACAGTTTGGTGTTTCTGAAAAGTAACGATTACCTACTGGGCAACCTATACGAAAGCTTGTTGATTGCCATTGTCCTGATTGCGTTGGTGGGAATGATTCTGTTCCGTTCTGTTCCAATTATCCTTCTGTCAAAACTTCCGTGTTTGATTCCGTTGGCACTCACAGCAGGAATTATGGGTTTCTTTGATATTTATTTTAAACCAACCACGATTCTAATTTTTAGCATAACGTTTGGAATTGCCTCCGATGGTACGGTTTATTTCTTGACTCGTTACCGCCAAGAAATTTACAAAAATGGCCGTACACCTTCGGATGCGATAACAACTGCTATTTTTGGGACTGGACTGAGTATGATTTATACGGCAGCGATTCTTTTCTGTGGCTTTGCCATTTTTGCGGCTTCAAGTTTTGGCGGAACGGCTGCGATGGGGGTCATGGTTTCTATTACGCTCTTGGTCGCAATGTGTACCAATTTGATTTTGTTACCAGCGTTATTGTTATCCATCACCAACCGCATGAAAAAAGGTGAAAAACCAACGTAGCAAATAAGTGGTGTGTAATATAACGCACAATAAAAAAGCTCCCCAAATCCAGTGGATTTGGGGAGCTTTTTTGTGAATAACCGTCGACGCTAACATTATGTTTTTGATAATCAGCACGATTAGCAATTGACTTGTTAATAATCTTCAATCAACGGCGGGTTATAATATGCTGCGATTTCTTCTTTTGATGGCGTCTTGAGTGGGCGAACAATTCGGAAACCAACAAAAGAGGCACTTGTCATCCACCACTCGCTTTTGGGGCTCTGTGGGTCAATAATCTTCCAATCGGCAATCGACGGAATACGTGAGGCACTGCGGCAAACGGCCGCATCATCGTCCCACGAACCACCACGTACCGAGGTAGGGTATAATTCGGTCACTTTTAAAAAGTCTTCTTTCACCTGCCCGCTTGATTTTTTTGCGTAGTAATCTTTCGAATACTGGTCTAGCGTCCATTCCATGACGTTGCCGTGCATGTCGTGTAGGCCCCAAGGGTTTGGCTTTTTGGTGCCCGTTTTTTTGTAACCGCCACCGCTATTGGTTTTGAACCAAGCGTATTCATCCAACAACTTTGGGTCATCACCAAACGAATAAGTAGTGGTAGTACCTGCGCGGCAAGCATATTCCCATTCGGCTTCGGTAGGAAGTCGGTAAAAAACGCCTGTTTTTTCGTAGAGCCACTTACAAAAATAAATGGCGGCGTACTGAGTCATGTTGACCGCAGGGTAGCCCCCACCACGGCCCATTCCAAACGACATATCTACGTAGGCGGCACTTGGGCGTGTACTCCCGTCGGTTTTTGAAAGGCTGTTTTCTGGGTCAGGAAAACGCTTTGCCATTTCAATTTCAATGTTTTTGGTAGTAAAAAGGTCGTAGAAATCCCAAGGAATTTCGTATTTCCCCATCCAAAAAGGTTCAATTTTAACCTTGTGTTGAGGGCCTTCGTCGTCTTTACGGCCTTTTTCTTTGGCAGGACTACCCATCATGTAATCGCCCCCTTTGATTGCAATTAAGTCGTACTTAATGTTACTTCCAGAAATGGCTTGTGAATAGTTCTCGAATTTCTGCTGGGCAAAGGCCGTTCCGCAGAAAGCACAAAGAAGGAGTGTTTTTTTTACGAACTGCATTGATGTTTGTGATAATAGAAATGAGCTAAAACTGATTGGAGCCCGAAAGATACCGCAATCCTGTGATTTTCACGAACCAACTAACGAAGAAATTGTCGAAACCACTATAAATCAAAATCATTCCAAGTCAAATTATCAAAGCGTTTGTAAAGTGCAAAGGCAAAAAACGTGATTAAAACGCAAGCAACGGGCACCCCAAACGGAACAAACGTAAGGCCCCAGTGTCCAAAACCGCAGAGGGGTAGCAAAAGCATAAAAACGACAAATTGAGCTGTTTGCCCCCCTTCTTTCATCGACTCAAGGCTTTTTGAAAAGGGAAGACGATTTTGCGAACCTATGCGCGTTTCAATCATGGATAAACAAAGTGATGCCACAAAAGCAAGGTACAAATCATCGATGGTCTTTACGCCCCAAATGATGCTAACAATCACAACGAGAAACAAATAAAAAGGCACGTAAAATTTCATCAATATGGCTTTTAGGTTCCCCACGACCACATCGCGAGGGGAGTCGGTGGGAGTTGAAAAATAAACCCAAGCGGCTTTGAAATCTTCGTTAAAATGGCTTTGGGTGTGAAAGGTCGCGGCGATGATATGCGTCATGTAAAGCAGCAACAAGTATAAGTGACCATCTTGCAATGTTACCCATTTTTGGGGGTTGAAAAGCTCCTTACCAAAGACAAAAAGGAGCGGTATCAGCGAGCCAAAGGTGGGGTAAGTACGCATTTTGAATTTTCGGTCACGGGCGGTGACTTTCCACGATAGTTCAAAAATGGCTTTCTCCAACAAACTACCTGTCACAAAGCTGGATAAACGACTCAAAAAACCGTGTCGGTTTTGGGTGATTACTTTTTCCGAACCCCCACCGTCGCCTGTGCCTAGTTGGGCAATTTGTTGGGTGAATTTGGGTGCTAAAAAACGCACCAAAATCCAAACAGAAATTATGGGAACAACAAAGGCTAAAAGGCTCAAAATGGAAAACTTGGTGGAGTGGGTCACGGCAAATTGCATTAGGCCACTTAGCCAAAATGGCGGAAGAAGGTAGTGCCACCACTGGACGGCAACAGAGGTTGTATCGAGGTCGAGCCATTCGAAAATTCGTCCAACCATCTGATAACCTACCGTCACCAAAAGCGTAAATACAATTTGGAAGTAGCTAATAACATCCTTGAGGCGCTCTTCACTGGTAAACCGCATCAAAAGCATGTATAACAACGCCGTGAAGAAAACGCAAAGCATCGCCAACAGGAATACGGCCACCGCGAAGGCACAAGAGGCAACAATTCCGTGCTTAAAAAGGGTAAAAACAAGCGGAAGAAGGGCGATTCCGTACGATAAACTGAGGACGTAGGCCGAGATATGGACCAAGCGGGCGAGCAAAATCGTGCGCCCGTTGATGGGCCTTGGCAGTAAGATGACGTTGTCGGTGGTGTCGAGAAGCAAGTTGGAAAAATCTGTCACTAAAGTCAGTATTGACATCACCATGATGTACCCAAAAGGTAACGCATACGCGTAGTAGGGGGCCTTGATGTAAAAAATGGTAATGCCCATGAACCCACCAAAAAAGAGAAATAGAAGCACCATTCCCCAAAACGAATTGTTCACGTCTTGGTCACTTTTGTAGGAATTGTAATGCGAGAAGGCAGCCATGGGGCGGCGGTTTTGCATCTTAAATTTCACCTCTACGATGTACCGTAAGATGTCATAATCGGCACCTAGCCAGCGGAAAAAGCCTTGGAAAATGTCTAAAATTCGTAAAACTACTTTACTCATGATTGTGTTAGGTTGGATGAATACCAGCAACTTACTTCAACGCTTGTAAAAAGTCTTCGGCGCGGTGTGCATTTTCGTTGTCGCCCGTCAATCCTTGGAAAATGTGTTCCAGAGAGCCCGATTGCACTTGCGTTTTAAGCTCCTCAAAAGTTCCGTTAGCAATGATGCTCCCTTGGTTGATGATGATGATACGGTCGGAGATTTTTTCAACCACATCCATAATGTGCGAACTGTAAAAAATGGTTTTCCCCGCTGCTTTGAGTTTGGCGAGTACTTCTTTGACCAAAATCACGGCGTTGGCATCCAACCCTGAAAGAGGTTCATCCAAAAAGATAACATCTGGATTATGAATGAGCCCCGAAATTAATAATACTTTTTGGCGCATTCCTTTAGAAAATGTGTTCATACGGACGTCTGAGTGGGTTTTTAGCCCAAAAATTTCTAGGAGTTCCATCGCCCGTCGTTCGGTGAGCTCGTCCTGCATTTTGTGAAGGCGGCCTATAAACAACAAATATTCCATGGGCGTGAGGACTTCGTAGAGGAGGGCGTTTTCGGGGACGTAGCCTATCCTTTTTTTGACCTCAAGCGCATCTTCCCGAATGTCGAAGCCCAATACGTTGGCTTCACCCACGAAGTCGGGCAGCATACCTATCAGTATTTTTAGGGTAGTACTTTTTCCCGCGCCATTTGGTCCAATATACCCGATGATTTCGCCAGGATAGACGTCCAAATCAATCCCTTTCAGAATCAAGTTTCGGCCAAATGACTTTTTAAGGCCGCGTAGACTTACCACTGGTTGCTTTTCCATGCTTAATTTCGTTTAGGTTGGTGATACTGAGTTGAGACGCCAATTAACAAAGATGTATACAACTTTAACCTAAAAAATAGATAAGCGGTTTTTTATGCCTCTTTGGAGGTATTTTATTGCGATGATGTTTGAAATTATGGACTAACTCCTAATTTTGAACTTTAGCGATTAGGCTAAATACAGTGTTAAGTAACTAATTTTGTTTTTTACCCGCAGAAGTCCGCAGAACAATACAAACGCAGATTATCGCTGATAAATGACTTAATGAAGCTATTCTTTTCGGCGAATATCTGCGGTTCTTACTCTGCGTCAATCCGCGGGTAAAACGTAAAAAACGTACTAAATGAATTTTATAAAATACAGGTTCTACAATCTTCTTAGTAAAACAAATGCTAGAAATCAAAACGGCCACGGAGGCTGAATTGCCCGAAATTCAGCGAATTGCGCATCAAACTTGGCCCATTACTTTTGGAGAAATTTTATCTCCCGCCCAAATCGAGTACATGCTTGAGTGGATGTACAGTGTACCTTCGCTGACGGAACAAATTCGGGACAAAGGCCACGTATTTTTATTGATAAAGGAAAGCGAAGAGTGGCTGGGGTATGTATCGTATGAATTGAACTATCAAGCCAAGCTCAAAACCAAAATTCATAAGATTTATTTACTTCCCGCTAGTCAGGGAAAAGGTGCGGGTGCCGCGCTGATTCGTAAAGTGGCCGATATTGCTGTCGAGGCCCAAAATACGGCTTTGATTCTGAACGTCAATCGTTTTAACAAAGCCATCGGTTTTTACGAAAAAATGGGCTTTGCGATTGTTGGAAGCGAAGATATTGATATTGGGGATGGTTTTTTGATGCAAGATCACATCATGGAAAAACCGCTTTAAAGTGAGGCTGTCTCAAAAGTTTTTGTCACCAAATTATCGTCGGCACCTATTCAACCTCACGGCAGCGGCCGACCGTCCCCTAAATCCCCCTCTCCTTTCTGGAGATGGAGACTTTACAAGCCCTTCTCCAGAAAGGACGGGGCCGCCCGAGCGGAAGGGTTGGGATGAGGTTAAAACCAAAGAATATTTTGTGACCTGTTAGTTTTGAGACGGCCTCTTTGCATTACTCAGTGGGTAAAAAGATTACACCTGCTCGGCTGTAAAACCTGCCTTTTCAATGGTTTCAATGATAAAGCTGGGCGAAAGTTCTTCGCCGTTGATGGTCAAAATTTTGTCAGGATTATTGGTATCGACGCGCCAATCTTCAATTTCTTCCACTTGATTTAAGAAAGGAGTGACCTTGGCAATGCACCCGCCGCAGTTGATGTTGGTTTTAAATTGCAATTTTTCCATTGTTATAGTTTTTTAAATTTAAGACGTAAACTGTTGGCTACCACCGAAACAGAACTCAAAGCCATGGCAGCCCCTGCAATCATTGGATTGAGTAAAAAGCCGTTTATTGGATACAACACCCCTGCGGCCAGCGGAATTCCGATGAGGTTGTAAATAAATGCCCAGAAAAGGTTTTGACGAATGGCCGCTACGGTCCAGGTGGATAGTCGAATAGCTTGGGGGATTTTTTGTAAATCACTAGAGATAAGCGTCATTTTGGCGACATCCATCGCAATATCAGAGCCTTTTCCCATCGCAATACTGACATCAGCTTGGGCTAAAGCATGCGAATCGTTGATGCCGTCACCTACCATGGCTACGATTTTCCCCTTTTGTTGTAATTGTTCCACAAAAGCCGCTTTCTCGGAAGGAAGCACTTGGGCTTGGTAGTGGTGAATACCTACTTCTTGTGCTATTTTTTGAGCTGAGAAGCTAGAATCACCCGTGAGCATATACACTTCAATGCCTTGTTTCTGTAAATCAGCGATTGCCTGTGCTGAAGTCGATTTGACGGGATCGGTAATGGCCCAAGCGGCGAGTACATTGGTGGTGTTACCAAAAGCAACGACCGTTTTGGCAGCTTCTTGCCATTGCTGGATGGGGAAATTGGAAAAATTTAACCCAAGCTCCGTCAGCCAAGCAACACTTCCCACTACGTACACTTCGCCTTCGTAAATGGCTTTTACTCCTTTGCCCATCACATTCTCAAAATCAGACACGGCGATGGTTTTAATGCCTTCATTTTTTAAACCTTGCACAATCGTCGCGGCTAATGGGTGTGATGATTGACTTTCGATAGTCATCGCAATCGACTTTACATCAACATTGTCTATTGGCCAATGAGAATCGGTGATGTGAGGTTTACCTTCGGTAATGGTGCCTGTTTTATCCAAGACAACGGCATTGATTCGATGGGCCAATTCTAAACTTTGAGCGTCTTTTATTAAAATGCCATTTTCGGCGCCTTTTCCCACACCCACCATGATGGCAGTGGGAGTGGCCAAGCCTAACGCACACGGACAGGCAATCACCAATACCGTTACGGCCGTCAATAGCCCTTGAGTGAGGGCGTTTTCACCCCCGACACCTATCCAAACAATGAACGTAAGCAACGATATGCTCATCACGACGGGCACAAACACCGCCGCAATCTTATCGGCAAGTTGCTGGATGGGGGCTTTACTGCCTTGAGCTTGCTGAACCATTCGGATGATTTGGGCCAATAGGGTGGCTTCGCCTACTTTTTCGGCTAAAAATCGAAAACTCCCTTGCTGATTGACCGTCCCCGCAAAAACCTTACTTCCTTTCGTTTTTTCTACGGGAATGGGCTCGCCCGAAATCATACTCTCATCCACGTAAGAGGCCCCCGATAGAACTTTGCCATCGACGGCAATTTTATCCCCAGGCTTGACCACAATTCGATCTCCCACTCGTACCGACGCAATTTCCACCTCTTTTTCTTCGCCGTTTTCAATCACCCACACCGTTCGGGGTTGTAGTCCCATCAGTTTGTGAATGGCGGTGGAGGTGTTGGCTTTGGCCTTTTCTTCTAACCATTTTCCCACCATGATAAAAACAATAACCACCGATGCGGCCTCGTAGTACACGTGAGGGTGCAACCCTCGTTGGTGCCAAAACTCTGGATAAACCGTATTGAAAAGGCTAAACCCAAACGCAATGCCAGTGCTTAACGCCACAAGGGTATCCATGTTGGCCTGCCCAAACTTGGCTTGCTTCCACGCATGAACGTAAAAATCACGCCCAAAAACGGCCAGTACGGGAGTCGTAAGTACCAACATAATCCAGTTGACGTAGGGCAAATCCATAAAAAACATCCCCAAAATCATGACTGGAAAGGTCAAAATAGCGGCCCAAACCAGCCGCTTTTGCAGGCTTTGTAGGTGATTGGCTTTTTGTTCAGCTTGCTGAGCACGGGCGCTTTCGGGATGAATGAGTAAATCGTACCCAACTGCTTGCAACGACTTTTTTAAAGATTCGGGCGACGTTTGAGAGGGATCAAATGCAATTTGGGCGCTCTCATTGGCAAAATTAACGGCACATTCTTCGACGCCCGTTTGCTTTTTTAGTATATTCTCAACACTTATCGCACAAGCCGCGCAGGTCATCCCCGTAACGGGTACCAAAAGGTGTTGTGAAACAGTACTGCTTGGAGTTTCCATGGGTTTATAGTTTGATGCAACAAAAGTAGTGGGTTAAAACGGGAAGCGAGTTACATCATTTTCAAAAAGGATTACAGGATTTTCGTCAGTCGGGAAACTTTTGTAGTATCGCTGGTCTTTACCAATTAAAAGCACTTACTATGTCAAACCGCCTCCTAGAAGAAACATCGCCTTATTTACTTCAACATGCTCATAACCCCGTAGACTGGTATCCGTGGGGCGAAGAAGCGCTCACCAAAGCCCGTACGGAAGACAAACCGATTATTGTCAGTATTGGCTATTCGGCTTGCCATTGGTGTCACGTAATGGAGCGCGAGAGCTTTGAAAATAAGCAGGTAGCGGAGGTGATGAATAATGGGTTTGTCTGCATAAAAGTAGACCGAGAGGAACGCCCAGACGTTGATTCTATTTACATGGATGCGCTTCATGCCATGGGAGGCCGAGGGGGATGGCCTCTGAATGTTTTTTTGATGCCCGACGCTAAACCCTTTTATGGCATAACGTACATGGCACCCCGCAACTGGGTGAATTTACTGAACAGCGTCCAAAATGCGTTTGTCAACCACCGCGATGAATTGGAAAAGTCGGCGGAAGGGTTTTTGCAAAATATGCTGATGAAAGAGTCGGATAAATACCATTTGGATGGTTCATCGACGGAATTTCGACGCGAAGATTTGGATGAAATGTTTGAGCATATCAAACAAAATTTTGACCTCGAAAAAGGAGGAATGGAACGGGCACCCAAATTCCCTATGCCTTCCATCTATAAATTTTTGTTGCGTTATTACGCACTTTCACAAAACCCCGAAGCACTTCGCCACATCGAATTGAGCCTAAACCGAATTGCCTTAGGGGGAATCTATGATCACGTTGGCGGAGGCTGGGCGCGGTACTCGGTAGATGACGAGTGGTTTATTCCCCACTTTGAAAAAATGCTGTACGACAACGGACAGCTGCTGAGTGTGTTTTCGGAAGCATATACTTTGACCAAAAACGAGCTCTACAAACGCCGCGTATTTGAAACAGTAGCATGGCTTCGTCGCGAAATGGTAAACCCCGAAGGTGGATTTTATTCGGCATTAGACGCCGACAGCGAAGGAGTAGAAGGGAAGTTTTATACCTGGACACAGGCGGAGTTACAATCCATTTTAGGCGATGATTTTGAATGGTTTTCACGGTTGTATTCCATCCGTCCGTCGGGCAACTGGGAGCATGGGAACAATCACTTACATTTGGCACCCAATGACAATTGGGAGCTGTTGAAAACGGACGAAGGACTTGCCTACAAAGTAAAATGGAAAGATAAAGAGGAAAAAATCATTAGCGAACAACACTACCGCGCGGTGTTGGATACCCTTTTTGAGGTTCGTGAAAAAAGGGTTCGACCTGGGTTAGATGATAAAATTTTGGCTTCGTGGAATGGGTTGACTTTAAAAGGCTTGACGGACGCGTATCGGGCCTTTGGCGACGAGCAGTTGAAAGAGTTGGCCTTGCAAAACGCGACTTTCCTCAAAAACAAAATGACCCACGAAGGCCATCAATTGTGGCATAGTTATAAAGCAGGAAAAGCGAGCATTGTCGGATTTTTGGAGGACTATGCGTCAGTGATTGATGGGTACATTGGGGTGTATCAAATCACCTTTGACGAGGAATGGTTGGACGAAGCCCTCAAGTTGACAGCCTATGCTATCGAACATTTATACGATGCCGAAGACGAGCTTTTTTATTTTACCGATACCTTGCACGATGATTTGATTGCGCGGAAAAAAGAGATTTTCGACAATGTCATTCCTGCCTCCAATTCACTTATGGCGCACAATTTGTATACCTTGGGGATGTTGGTGAGCTACGATGAGTATGTCGAACTCGCCGATTGGATGTTATCCAAGTTGAAGCGTTCGCTTATGACCGACGTGCAGTGGGTGACCAATTGGGCCGCCTTGTACGTACAAAGAGCGCATCCAACGGCCGAAGTAGTGCTGGTGGGACCCGATATTGAAGCGTTTAGGAAAGAATTTGAAAAAACCTTTTGGCCAAATAAAATCATTGTAGGTGCTACAACTGCCTCAGATTTACCGCTTTTGGAAGGTCGGATGTCTGTGGGAGATAAAACAACCGTGTACATTTGTTTTAACAAAACGTGCCAATTGCCTGTTCATTCAGTGGCAGCGGCGATTCAACAGCTACAAAATAGTTAGCGAATACCCTGAAATTCTTTTGATAATTGGCTAATTTGTAGACGAAGTATTAACCCCATTAAAATCGTTATAGTAAACTTCTAAACTCGTTCTTGACAATGCCCACTTCTGACAACACTTTTGAGCAAAAAAAACAGTTTTTGTTCCTGTTTTTATGCGGCCTGTTCTTAACCAACGCCCTAATTGCTGAAATTATTGGGGTGAAAATTTTCTCGGTAGAATCGTTGCTGGGAACGGGGCCTGCCCAGTTACCCATTTTTGGTACCAAGCTCGACTTCAACATGTCGGCAGGGGTGGTCAACTGGCCTATCGTTTTCATCACGTCCGATATTATCAATGAGTATTTTGGCAAAAAAGGAGTGCGCCGCATTTCTTACCTTACGGCGGGTTTCATTGCGTACATGTACATTGCCATTTACTCAACTACCTCACTTCCCCCAGCAAAATTTTGGTTGGAGATTAATAACCAAGACAGCTATGGAAATTCGATGAACATTGACGGGGCTTTTAACCAGATTTTCCGCCAAGGTTTAGGAATCATGCTGGGTTCCATCGTGGCTTTTCTCATTGGCCAAGTGCTAGACGTGACTGTGTTTTCGTGGCTTCGCCGCCGTACGGCAGGCAAATACATTTGGTTGCGGGCAACGGGTTCGACCTTGTTTTCACAACTCATCGACAGCTTTGTAGTGATTTTTATCGCGTTTTATTTATTTGGCAATTGGTCTGCCACGCAAGTGTTGCAGGTAGGTTCTATCAACTACATTTACAAAGGATGCGTCGCTCTGCTTACCACGCCAGTTTTGTACGGAGCGCATTACTTGATTGATCAATACTTGGGGAAAGAATACGCCCATCAACTGGCCAACGAAGCTGCCGCGTCGAGCTTTTCGGCCATGTAAACTGAGCGTAATGATAAGTAAAATCAAAAAGCGTCGAGTTGGAAACAACGCGACGCTTTTTGAGCAGTAAAGCAAAAAAAGTACAAGTTAACTGTTATTTGTTATCCGTTAATTGTATTGAATATCAGGAGTCTAGCATTAGCCTAGTTTGTTTCTGATAATCAGCACGATTAACAGATAACGGTTAACATTGCTTAATTACTTGGCTTTGAACGGATAACTGTTAACAATTTACACCTAATTAGGCATTTAAAATTTTTAAGGCAGCGGTACAGTCATCATCAATGGCTTTTTTGAGTGCTTCTAAGCCATCAAATTTTAACTCAGGTCGGATAAACGCAACGTTTTCTACCGTCATTTTTTCGCCGTATATATTTTCCTGAAAGTCAAAGATATACACTTCTTGCGTACGCCCAATGCCGTTGACGGTGGGGCGAAAACCGATGCTCATTACTCCCTTCTGCCATTGCCCGCGTACGTGTACCCGTACCGCATACACTCCATCGACGGGGATAAGTTTATACGACTCAAGTACTTGAACGTTTGCCGTAGGGTACCCAATCGTACGACCTAACTGACGGCCTTTGACAATCACTCCCGTAAACGTATAGTTACGTCCGAGCAATTCGTTGGCGATTGCCGTTTGGCCTTCTGACAGAGATTGGCGAATTTTGGTCGAACTGATGGTTAAATTGTCAATTTCTTGGGCAGGAATTTCCTCAATTTCGAACCCAAAGCGTTGGGCATTGTTTTGTAAATACTCAAAACTCCCTTCGCGGTTTTTTCCAAAATGATGGTCATAGCCAATGACGAGTTTTTTGGTACCGATGGTATCAACCAAAATCTGCTGAATAAACGCATCGGACGAAAGCTCGCTAAACTCGCGTGTAAATGGAACGACGACTAAATGTTGAACACCATTTTGGCGTAACAATTCAATTTTCTCGTCAATCGTTGAAAGCAATCGCAGGTTCTGACTGTCTTTTGAAACAACCATACGAGGATGAGGCCAAAAAGTAATAACGACCGTTTCCCCGCCTGAAGCTTCGGCTACTTCGCGAAGGCGGCTGAGAATTTTTTGATGACCCAAATGAACTCCGTCGAACGTTCCACTGGTTACTACGGCATTTTTTAAAGGACGGAAGTCGGCTATATCGTGATAAACTTGCATTTGCGGCGTTGTATCTACTACTTAATTATGATTGAAGACCCAACTCGGCGCGTTTGCGAGCTACGTAGCCTTCAATTTCTTCTGCATCTTTTAACCAAAATTTACCGATTCGGGTTCGGCACAATTCGCTCATGTACGCACCTGAGTTGACCAAGAGACCTAAGTCACGAACCAAACTTCGGATGTAAGTGCCTTTTGAACAGACAATTCTGAAACTTATTTCGGGGAAATTGGTATCGTCGATTTCAAATTCAGACACAGTTACAGTACGGGCTTTGATTTCCACTGCCTCACCACGGCGGGCTTTTTTGTACAAGCGTTCGCCACCCATTTTTACGGCCGAATAAATCGGAGGAAATTGCTCAATGGTTCCTGTAAGTTGCTGAACAGCGGTTAAAAGCGCCTCGTGCGTGACGTGGTCGGTGGGAAATTCGGCATCAAAAGCAGTCTCAAGGTCAATAGAAGGGGTTGTTTTGCCGAGTACCATTTTACCCGTGTACTCTTTCTCAGCACCTTGATATGAGTCTATTTCCTTGGTTTTTTTGCCCGTACAAAGGATTAATAACCCCGTAGCTAGGGGGTCGAGCGTGCCAGCGTGGCCAATTTTTTTGACCTTACACGACTTCTTTATTTTGTTGACGGCATCAAACGATGTCCACGTCAGAGGCTTATTTAATAAGATTACCTCTCCTTCGTCGGGAGAGGTGGCGGTAATGTCTGTCATGTACTAAAAATAAGGTGCTAAAAGCAACCGATGATTAAACTACTTGTAAGTTGTAGCCTGCCAAAATCAACGCAAGGATGATTCCACCTACAATGATTCGGTACCAACCAAACAAACGGAAGCCGTATTTGGTCAAATAATCAATAAAAAACTTAATCGCCAACATAGCCACTATAAAAGCTACCACGTTTCCAATTGCTAACAATTTGATTTGTTCTTCATTTAAAACAAAACCTGCTTTGTAATAATCGTAGGCTTTCTTGGCGGTAGCGGCAAACATGGTTGGGACGGCCAAAAAGAAAGAAAATTCGGCAGCGGCTTTCCGAGAAAGGCGTTGAGACATCCCGCCCACAATCGTCGCTCCCGAACGCGATACTCCTGGAACCATCGCAATACACTGGAAAAAGCCAATTTTGAGGGCTGTCAAGTAGTCAATCTCATCGGAGTCAACGATGTAGGCTTTGGTAAACCACTTGTCGACAAACAAAAGAATGATTCCGCCTACCAACAAAGAGATAGCCACTCCCAGTGGACTTTCGAGTAATGCGTCGATGGCATCGCTAAATAAAACGCCGAATATGGCGCTTGGGATAAAAGCAATGACGAGTTTGATGTAAAAGTCGATGCTTTTGAAAAAGCGTTTGAAGTACAAAACCACCACCGATAAAATGGCACCTAACTGAATGGCAACGGTGAAAAACTTGACAAATGGGTCAGAGGCAATGCCCATAAAGGAGGAGCCTAATATCATGTGCCCCGTTGAGGAAATAGGTAGATACTCAGTTAGGCCTTCGATGATGGCCAAAATTAGTGCGTGAAAAAAGTTCATTTAAGCAAAGTAAGTTGCACTCAATCCGCTTGGGAAATAAGTGATAAAAAGAGGATTAGACAGTTAATGGTTGCGAAGAGCCATTAACTGTTGTCATAAAACGCGACTAAGGTTTGCGTAAAATAGAAAAGAAACCAACGATGAAACCTGATACAACCACGAGTGGGCCAACAGTTAGTCCGAGGGTTCCGAAGCCAAATTCGGCAGAATCCATACTCATCAAAATGAAGCCACCTAAAACGAGGATGATGCTCACAATCATGAGTGTATAGTTATTTTTGCCAAATGGGAGTGCGTTTTTTTTCATGTTATTGGATTGTTATACGGCGAACCGAAGTGAATTTGCGGTGATTTGGAGATAGTTAATATAAGTCATCAAGAGCCATGCGCAGGTAGCGAGCAAGCGCTTGAAAAGTACTAGCAGTTCCGATAAGAGCCCCTAAAATGATGACCCCAACGAGTAATATGCCAAGTTTATCGTATTCTTGAAGAATGTGTAGTCCCTCGATTTGATGCAAAGCTATTTGTTGCAACGCCACAATCAACCCCGCGGCGATGAGTCCACTAATCAAGCCCTGAATGGCTCCATTTTTCAAAAACGGGCGCTGAATAAACGCATTCGTAGCCCCGACCAATTGCATACTGCGAATCAAAAACCGTTGCGAGTAGAGCGCTAATCGGATCGTGTTGTTCATTAATAACACAATGATAACCAACATGATAATCGCAAAAGTGGCTAAGATTAAGTAGATTTTAGTAAGGTTTTTGTTGATTTGGTCGGCCAGATTTTCTTGGTAAACTACCTCAAAGACACCCTCATTTTTTTCAAGCTCGGTCTTAATCTGCTTCAATTTGGTGTCCTCAAAAAAGTCTTCTTGTAAGCGTACTCGGTAGCTGTCATGCAGCGGATTGTCGCCCAAAAAAGTCGAAAAGTCTTCTTTGGTATCAGCAATAAATTCTTTGGCAGCTTCGTCTTTCGAGAAAAAAATGACCTGCGGCTTGCCGTCGATGGAAAGCACAAAAGGGCGCGAAACGATACTTTTATACACCTTCGAGACTTGGGCTGAATCCAAGTCTTTGTCAAGCATTACCCTTACTTCAATGTTTTGTTTGATGATTGAAATAAGTTTCTTGGATTGCATCACCAATAATCCGCAAAAACCAATTAAAAACAACGCCGCCGTTAAACTAGCGATAATCATGGCGTTAGGGTAGCTACCGACTTTTTTCTTTTTCAAAGGCATACTAACTGTAAGTACGGTTTATGTTTACTCAATGGATTGTCGCAAAAATAGCTATTTATTTCGATAACGAACGAAGGAAGCCTCTTCACGCTGCTTTTTTAAAGAATTTTAACCAAAACTGTGCCAGTTCAACCCTCCGAAATGAAATGGGGGTAGGAAAGGTAGGAATCTATTCGTTTTTTTGGCTTACTTTGACCAAACCAAATAGAAAGTAAATGTTTCCTTCTCTTCAATTTAATCTGCCACCCGATGTTCATTTTATCAACTGTGCCACGCGTGGGCCGTTTTCAAAAGCCGTAGAGCAAGCGGGGATAAATGCGATTTCGAGTTTTACCCCTTCCATTCACGCCATCCGACCCGACGATTTTTTTGAAGGGGCTTGGAAAGTACGAGGGTTATTCTCGCAACTTGTCAACGCACAAGACCCCGAACGAATTGCCATCATCCCGTCGGTTTCGTACGGTATGGGAATTGTTGCCCAAAATTTGCACCGCAAACTTGGACTAAAAGCGGGACAGCATATTTTGGTAGTAGGAGACGAATTTCCCAGTGATGTGTATCCTTGGAAGCGGGTTTGCGATGAACTTGGATTGGTCGTCAAAACGATCTCAATGCCTCAAGTAGAGCGCGTTGGACAAGTGTGGAATGAACAAATACTAGCCTCCATTTCTGAGGAAACGGCTTTAGTGGTGGTTCCTCATGTCCATTGGCAATACGGCATCAAGTATGATTTGGTGTCAATTTCTGAGAAAGTTAAATCCGTAGGAGCGTTATTAGCAATTGACGCTACGCAGTCGTTGGGCGCATTGGCGTTTGATGTACAAGCCGTCAAGCCCGACGCGCTCATCGCCGTGGCTTACAAGTGGCTCATGGGCCCGTACTCAATGGGATTGGCGTATTTTGGCGAATTTTTTGACGATGGAATACCGCTGGAAGAAACGTGGATGGCCCGCCAGGAAAGCAATATGTTTAATAAATTGACTGATTACCAAGCGAGCTACCGCCCCAAAGCGTATAGATACAACGTAGGAGAGCATTCCCATTTTATTCAGATGCCGATGCTTGAAGTAGCCCTAAAAGAAAAACTGGAATGGTCGACGGAGCGTATTCAGGCGCATTGTAAATCTCTTTGGACACAAGTGGTGCCTGAATTGGAGGAATTGGGCGTGCTTTTTGAGCCCGAAAACGAACGAGCGCATCATTTGATGGGACTGCGACTACCTGCGGGAATTGATGTGATGAAAGTGCAACAGGCGTTGGCAGCTCGAAAAGTGATTGTAGCCGCCCGAGGGCAGGGTATTCGGGTATCGCCTCATTTGTATAATACGGAGGAGGATATGGCGGCGTTGGTTGCGGCGCTTCGCCAAGCGTTGAAGTAATCGGGAGACCTTCCAAGTTTTCAAAACTTTCGGGAAGGTAAACTATAACTAGATAATGTTTGCCGTTCGGGAGACCTTCCAAGTTTTCAAAACTTGGAAGGTCTAGCAACTGGTTGAACGACTAGATAATATTCGCCGTTTGCTCTTTGATTTTTTCCAATTCGTCTTTCATCTGCACAACAACGTGTTGGATGGCCGCATCATTGGCTTTTGACCCAATCGTGTTGATTTCTCGGCCAATTTCTTGAGAAATAAAGTTTAATTTTTTGCCATTGCTCTCACGGCTTTCCATGGTTTCGATGAAGTAGGAAAGGTGGTTTTTTAGGCGAACTTTTTCTTCCGAAATATCAAATTTCTCAATAAAATACACTAGCTCTTGTTCAAAACGATTTTCATCAAACGCTTCGTCCTGAATCAAATCCCGCACATTTTTCCGTAACCGTTCGCGTACCGACGGAATGCGGGTCTTATCAAGCTCTTCCACTTCCAAAAGCAAATCGGCTATTTTTTGGATCGAGGTACGAAATACTTTTGCCAAAGCGCGTCCTTCTTGTTGGCGAAACTCGTTACATTTTTTTAACGCTTCCAACGCTGCTTGTTGAATTTGAGCACTTTCGGAGGCTTGTTGGTCTTCGGTGGGAGCGTCGGCTAGGTAGGCATTGGGCATTTGAAGCGCCATGCGTAGCACTTCCGTGGGTGTAGGAGCAAAGCCCAGTTCTTCGGCTGTTTGGTGCAAGTCTTTAAAATAGGCTTTGACCAAAGCGCGGTTTACCACCGTGCCCGCGTTGCTATCGCCAACGGGAGTAACGGTCAACGAAAACTCGACCTTCCCCCGTTCGAGCGATTGGGTGATAAGATTGCGGATTTCAATTTCACGTTCCGAATAATTACGAGGAATGCGACAAAAAATATCCAAAAACTTGGAGTTCAATGATTTGACTTCGGCAGTAACCGAAAGCGTTTCAGATTCGATGGTGGCTTTACCAAAGCCTGTCATTGATTTGAGCATCTTATTTAATTTGAAAATTTGGGAATTAGCTAATTTGAAAATAGCCATGGGTGGCTTTTTTTTGCTAATTCAAAACTATTTCTCTTCCTGCGAAGTCATTTTTTCGACCACAGGATTCTTCTTCAAGGCATTTTTTTCAAGTTCGGCTTGTTCTTTGCGTTGGCGAACCACGTCAATAGCCGTAAAAATGGCTTGACGCATGGAAGTTTCGTCGGCGATATTTTTTCCTGCAATATCGTAAGCCGTTCCGTGGTCGGGTGAAGTGCGAACGATGGGTAAACCCGCCGTAAAATTCACTCCATCATTAAAAGCGATGGTCTTGAAAGGCGTTAGTCCTTGGTCGTGGTACATGGCCAGTACTGCATCGTATTTGCGATACGACTGGGCTGCAAAAAAGCCATCGGCAGGGTAGGGGCCGTAGACCAACTGTCCTTTAGCGCGCATTTCTTTAATCAAAGGCTCAATGATGTCGTTTTCTTCGCTACCAAGCAATCCACCTTCTCCAGCGTGAGGGTTGAGGCCAAGCACGGCGATACGAGGTTTGCGAATCCCAAAGTCCCCTCTCAACGACTTAATCATGGCTTGAAGTCGGGCCATAATTTTATCTTTGGTAATGTGGATGGCTATGTCACGCAGAGGCACGTGCCCCGTTACCACCCCTACTCGAAGAATATCGCTTACCATAAACATCAATGGCTCTTTCACTCCAAAGGCTTCGGCCAAGTATTCGGTATGGCCTGGGAAGTTAAATTCTTCGTTTTGGATGTTGTTTTTATTGATAGGCGCCGTGACAATCGCATCAAGGCGTCCTTCTTTTAAATCCTCAACGGCGCGTTTCAATGCTTCAAAGGCCCCTTTGCCCGCTTCGGGAGTCACTTTGCCAGGTTGAATATCCTCTTGGGGGTCTTGCCAACACGTAATCACATTGGTCATTTTGGGGTTGAGCATGTCGATTTTTTGAGCCCCAAAAAGGTTCCAATCCTTCATTTCAAGCTGGTTACGATAACGATTCAAGATGCGCATCGAACCATACACCACTGGCGTGCAAATACGATTAAGTTGGTTGCCATGTAACACTTTAAGAATGACTTCTGGGCCAATCCCGTTATAATCTCCTAAAGTGATTCCTATGACAGGTTTATCAGAATGTAATTCACTCATGATTCAAATTAATAGATGAGATTTATGCAATGTGCCGCAATTTACGAATAAAGCGCACTATTTTTGTAACCCGACTCACTCTGAGATTTTGTTATGACTATTTTGATTGCCGACGACATTCATCCTTCCCTCTTCGATATGCTCACTTCTATTGGGATTCCGTATCGATATGAGCCTACGTTTAAACGTGCCGATATTCTTGCTCATTTGCCCGATTATGAAGGGTTAGTGATTCGAAGTAAAACGTTTATCGACGAAGAAATCCTCCAAAATGCGCCCAAACTTCGCTTCATTGCCAGGGCTGGGGCGGGGTTAGATTTGATTGACTTAGAAGCGACGGAGAAGCGAAATATTCGAGTATTTGCGGCTAATGAAGGTAACCGTGACGCCGTTGCAGAGCACGCCCTTGGGGTGTTGTTGGGGCTTTTTGCCAACATTACCAAAGCTGACCGAGAGGTTCGTCAAGGCATGTGGGACCGTGAAGGAAACCGTGGCATTGAATTGATGGGAAAAACGGTGGGATTGATTGGCTTTGGATTTAATGGCAGTGCCACGGCTCAGCGTTTGAGCGGATTTGGTTGTAAAGTCTTGGCGTATGATAAATACTTGACCAACTACGGCAATGCGCACGCCAAAGAGGCAACGCTCGACGAAATTTTTGCCCAGGCGGAGGTAATAAGTTTACATGTACCGTTGACGGACGAAACCCGCAGTTGGGTAAACGATGAGTTTATTGAAAAAGTAGCCCGTCCTTTCTTTTTGATGAACGTGGCCCGTGGTGAAATCGTTGACACTGCCGCCGTCGTGAGGGGTTTGGAAAGCGGTAAACTTAGAGGGGCGTGCTTGGACGTGTTGGAAAATGAAAAATTAAAGACCCTGACGCCTTCCCAACAGGCCTCATTTGATTATTTGATTCGTTCCAATCGGGTCGTCTTAACCCCACACATTGCGGGCTGGACCCAAGAGAGCTACGTCAAAATCAATGAAGCCATGGTAAAACAAATTTCGGCCTATTTGGAAGCACAGAAAGAGCATTTATAAACGCCCGACTACCTTGTCCAAAGCACGAGCCCAAGCGCAATTAGAGCAGGCAGACCTTGTACAAACCAAATTTTACGGCTTGCACTGTAGGCGCCATACGCTCCTGCGACAATGACACAAGAAAGGAAGAAAATGGCGATTTTGCTGCTCCAAACGGGTTCAGAGACGGTTAAACTCCACAAAAGCCCCGCGGCTAAAAAGCCGTTGTAAAGGCCTTGGTTGGCGGCCAACGTTTTGGTAGGTTTAAATAACTCGTCGGGAAGTGACCCTTTAAAGGTTTTTTTGCCCAAGGTTTCCCACGCAAACATTTCGAGGTAGAGAATGTAGATGTGCTCAAGGGCAACCAATACGATAGCGATGGTAGCAAGTAGTTGCATAAAGGAGGTGTTTAGCTTTCAGCAAAGCTAAACACTTTACCCATAAAGTGCTTGAGTATGCTCGATTTGTTTCACAAGGATTTGTTTTAGTACTTCTACTTGGATGTCACTGAGCTTCTTTACGTAGATACACCCTTTCTCTGTTTTGTGTTTTCCGAGTTGGGCTAGCAATTCTTCTCGTTGCTCAAAAGTACTAGATAAGTAGATAGTGATAGCAGCTGCTCTTGGCGAAAAAGCCACCAAGGGGGAGTCGCCTTCTCGTCCGCTTTCATATTTGTAATGATAACTACCAAAACCAACGATGCTAGGTCCCCAAAGTTTGGCAGGGAAGCCTGAAACTTCCTCAAAGAATTCGACGAGTTTGAAGCTATCTGTTCGTTTGGTTTCATCTTTGACCGAATTCAAAAAATCGGCCACGTTGCTGTTGGTTTCGGTCGTTTTATTTTGAGCCATGGGCGTAAGTTATTATTCAATTTTGAAACGGGTACTAGGTTTGGTACTTTCGGTAATGGTCGCAATCACTCGGCCGCTCTTGGTCACAATGGTAACTCCAGGCTTGACAGTAATTCCCGTAATAAATTTACTGCCAATGCGTTGCATCGTTTTGCTCATTCCATTCACGGTGTAATATACATCTTCCGATGTTAAGTTTTGCAATTCAATTCTAATTGTTTTTTCTTCGGTTTTTTGTGGCTTTTCTTTACTGCTACTTTTGCTGTTTCCACTAGATAAGTGGGTATTAGCGGCATCAATTTCTTTGAAGGCTTCTTTTTGGCCATCAATTTGGAGGTCATATCGTTTTTGAAATGCCTTTTGATGGGTAACGAGTAGGTCATACAATTGCTCGTCGGTTAAGCTTTTGGCTTTGCTTTCTTTTTCTTTGGTATATAGTACCGCCACGGGGTCTAGTTTTTCTTTGGCAATATCCTCGGGGGTGCGTCCTCCTTTTGGTATGTAATAAAGCCCACTTCCATTCGTCATCAACAAGATGCCAGGCTCAATAAGCACGATGTGCATGACCGAGCAATCGCGCAATGTTTCTTTGGTATCTTTGACTACTGTCCCGTTTTCCACCAAAGTGTGTTTGGCATAAAATCCGTAATGCTCTCCTTTACTGAGGGTTGCGTCAAAACGGGGTTGTTTAATGGCAGAACTGACCTTCAAAACTAAGTCAGCAGGATAGTCGTTTCTACCCAATACCAGACTAGAAACCCCTTCGGCTTCATAACTTGGCGTGAGCTTGAGCTTTACGGCGTTGGTTTCTTTTTCAAAAGTGACCAAAAATTTCCCAACGGCTTTGTCAAGATTGTTGGTTTCACTACCACAAACAAATAGCTCTCGCGTGTAATAAATGCCACCAAGGCCGTAAGGGTCTTTGGCAATAGTTTTTCCTTCTAGTATAGTTTGAGCGGCATCAGCTTGTTGTTTTTCGTACAGAGCTTTGGTGGGACGAGACGACGATGAGCCATTCAAACTTTCGGTCGCAGCTTGCGCCTTTTCTTTGATTTTTTGTAAAAATTTTTGGGCAAATACGGCTTGGGAGTTTAGCAAACCAGCTGACAGGGCAAGCGTAGTGGTTATGAGAAGCTTTTTCATTGGCATACGTTTTTTTCGGCAAAACTATAGGCTTTGAAAAAGAAGGACGGCCTGACTTTATCAGTTGTTACGTAAGGGAATCGAAATGTTGTTTTGGCTATATAAGCAGGAAGTTGGGGAGGGTAAGCAATTAATTATTTGCTCAGGCCGCTCCGACCATTGGTGGCGAAAATTCGCGCACGCTTTGCCCTGATAGCACGGCCCGGCTTATCGCTACGGGCTGTACGGGTGATGTAAAATGGAGTTATACCCTCAAAACAACCTCGGGGGTATTGGCTACTACCAACGATACCCTCTCGCTGGCCTACAATACCTCACTGCTCGCCGCTTGGAGCGCGGGCGATACCCTCGCCCTCACCGCCGCTTGTACCTTGCCCAACTGTGGTGCCTCAACGCCCTCCACAACCGTGAAAGTGGTCAAAAAGCAAAGTTGTGCCACTGTGCCTACTGAAACTAATTGCTTGGTGTATATAAAAGCAATGAACTTGCAAAATCAAGAAACCACTACATTTACTCGTCTCAATGGCAAACTACAACCTATAACACTATCAGTAGTTGACTCGAATAGTATGCCAATATCAAATGCGACCTATAAATGGTTTTTTAAAAATCGCTTAATTTCTAGCTTACCAGTAATTAATACTGATTCAATTGGTAAGTATAAAGTGATTGTTACTAGAGATGGGTCAAATTTCTGTGAAACTTTTGTTTCATTGTCGGCGACACCTTGTAGCCCAATCCCCCAAGAAGGAGTATGTGGTACTACACCATCAATCAATATTCAGGGAAATTGTGATAATGGGCCATTTCTTGAAAGCCTAAGTATCAACGATACCTTTATTGCTGCCGACTATCCCATTGAAGTGATAAGCATTACAGGTGGAAATGCTTCAACAGGGTGGTCGGGGACAGGTCTTATCAAACTTAAACTTTTTGATGTAGTTTCTAACGTAGAAGTCCAATTTAATGGAATCAAACTCTCCACTTGTTATCAATTGGTATGTGGAAAAGTAGAAACTACCTATGACCCAACTTCTAAAAATATCCTAGAGATAGATGACATTAGCTCAAGTACAAAGACTATTTATGCTGACTTGCAAGCTTTCTTAAAAGTATTCTCTGGAAGTCCAGAAGATATAAAACGTTTACAAAGCTTTCAAAATGAGCTGTTAAATGCAAAAACACAAATAGGTAACGAGGCACCAAACTTAGTTGCAGTTATTGATAGTACTTCCTACTGGGTGAAAGAGTTACAAAATAACCCTAATGCTTGTACTAATTCATCCGTCAATCCTTCAAGTAGTAACCTTAGAAACAAAAGATTATCTGCTTCTATTTGCCCGATTGACCAAATCATTGACCTCAGTAACAAATACAATATTGAAAGTCAAAATATTCCTTTGAAACCCTGCGGAAGTGAATCAAGCGGGCACGCTACTCCACAGGACATAGAATTAGACCCAAGCGATTACCCATTAGATCCAACTAATTATAAAAACAAGTATAGTAATGATAAAACAAAATTAAGGTACTTACAGTTGATTCAGGGAAAACTGGCTCACCAGATTATTGAATGGGATTACTATCTGACACGCAGTGTATTAGGCAATAAAGTTTATTTAGAGCGTTCTATACCACGTTCATCTGCCAAAGGGAACACAGGTTTTGCCGACATTGTCAATGAAACTACGGGTGAAATCTTTGAAATAAAGCACATATCAGGCGTTGATTCTGGCAATGTGCAAGTGAATCGTTATGTTAAATTCTCAAACGTTCACTGCCCCATTACCCCTGCATGGAAAAGAGGTACTCAGTACAATGTATATGCGAATCGAAGAGTTTTTCCTTGGCCTTTTGACCCCACAAAATTGCTTGCTGCACAATTAAATGACAAATATCCAACTGGTGTAATATCATACTATTTTATTAACAAAAGTGGTTATCAATCCCAACCCGTTCCTTTGCCCGTGGGTGTAAAAGAAAAAGTAGAAGAATTTGTGCAAAAAATGCGGCTTCAAAACTTGAGTCCATCATTGTTAGAACAAGAAACAAGGCGATTTTTGCAAGAAAATCCCAACGTTGTCTTTTATTTGCAAGCTGCTTTGGGAGTCACTGCTGCGGTTATTTGTGTTGCAACCGTTTTGGAAGATATCGCCACCTTGGGGGCTGGCCTAGCCGATGACCCCGCAAGTTTTGCCCTTGCCTATGAATTGGTCAGGATTGCTCAAAATTTACCAAAGGTTGCCTCACCTGTTGGAGTAACTGGAACTCGTTTAATTTTAGTCACTAATTAAATTTTATAAATATGTGGGCTGAGTATATTAAATACATTTATCGAGAAATAAGTGATAGCTTTTTAAATCAACTTAATTTACAACTAAATGAAGAATTTAAGCATTTAGTTGGATATTCAATTCCTGAAAAAAAAACAGTATTACACCCCGAAGAAGCAGTTAAGAATGATACAAAAACTATGTCATCATCATTTAAAACTCTTGTAATTATTGTTGTAGAAGGTATTGATGCGAAAATTGCGTGGAAAAATTTAAAAGGTGATACCTTTATCAAGGTAAGTGACGAAGTGACCGAAGAGGACATTAAGTTTTGGTGGGAAGAATTAGATATGGAAAGAATGAAAATAGCTCTACAGGCTTACGCAGAGCCTGTTAAATTTCCTTTTGCCATCAAGAAAAAGCGTTTTAAGATTACGTACTATCAAACATTTGATTCTGAAATGATTTTTACATTTTCTTTCTCAGAGCAAGAAACCACCAAAAAAGAAATAGAGGAAGGGATTGATAAAATTGTCGAAGAGTGGAACAATTCGTCAATCTCATCGGAAGATGAAAGGATGCAGATAGAGCATTTTGTAAATAACAATTTACAGTTATCAAACAAAATTCAATTTTCTTTTGATTTTCGTGATGCTATCATCGATGGATTAGAATTTGTTGTAAAAAAAATTAATGAATCTTCATTGCCTATTAAATCGCTTAAAATAGAACCAATTTAATGTGTATA